>Ga0247809_1000192_pt1 | contig 32862 bp, 34 predicted proteins | sample UWRJL104311B1_FD_180951 | JGI IMG/M metagenome (GOLD analysis project Ga0247809, IMG submission 180951) | Plant litter microbial communities from Arlington Agricultural Research Station in Wisconsin, United States - UWRJ-L104-311B-1 | ecosystem: Environmental > Terrestrial > Plant litter >...
AGGGGTGCGAAGTGATGCAGGCAAGTTACACCGCGCGGGCTTCGTGCTGTCCGCCGCCTGTCGCGATCATTCACAGGCTGTTCAATGCGGGAGGCCTATGCCACCGCCATGAAGATGCTGCTTTTCCTTGCAACCCTGGCCGCTGCGCCGTTCCTGATGGGTGCCGCGCCCATGCTGGCGGGTGAGCCGCCGCAACGCCGCAGCGACCAGATGTCGGCGTTGCAGGCGCGCAAGACCGGAGCGCCGTCTTTGCGCGAGATAGAGTCCCGTGTGATCCCGACGATGCGGGGTGCGCAGTATCTCGGCTCCGACTATGATTCGGGCAGCGCCATTTACACGCTGAAATTCCTGCGCGATGGAACCGTCATCTGGGTCGACGTCGATGGCCGCAACGGCCAGATCGTCGGCCGCACGGGTCGCTGAACACTGTAATCGAGAGGATTGTCATGCGCGTTCTGATCGTCGAGGACGAGCCGAATCTCGGCCAGCAATTGAAGAATACCCTGGAAGGGGCCGGCTATGCGATCGATCTCGCGGTCGATGGCGAGGAAGGGCATTTCCTCGGCTCGACCGAGAATTACGACGCGGTCGTGCTCGATCTCGGCCTGCCCGAGATCGACGGGCTGACCGTACTCGATCGCTGGCGCAAGGAGGGCAAGACGATGCCCGTGCTGGTGCTGACCGCGCGTGACAGCTGGTCGGACAAGGTCGCCGGCCTCGATGCGGGTGCGGACGATTATGTCGCCAAGCCGTTCCAGAGCGAAGAACTGATCGCCCGCCTGCGCGCGCTGATCCGTCGGGCCAGCGGCAACGCTTCGTCCGAGCTGACCGCGGGCGACATTCGCCTCGACACGCGCAGCGGCAAGGTGACGCGGGCTGGCGAGCCGGTGAAGCTGACCGCGCAGGAATATAAACTGCTAAGCTATCTGCTGCATCACAAGGGCAAGGTCGTCAGCCGTACCGAGCTGATCGAGCATATCTACGACCAGGATTTCGATCGCGATTCGAACACGATCGAGGTCTTTGTCACGCGGATTCGCAAGAAGCTCGGCCAGGACGTGATTACGACGATCCGCGGGCTTGGCTACAGCCTCGAAGATCCGGACGCCTGATCGGCTGACGATGGACAGCGCGCCGGTCACAGACACGCCGATAGCGGACGGGCCGATCCGCGTGCCTGCCGCGGTCAAGGGATCGCTGTCGCGGCGGATGATCCTGATCGCGGCGGTGTGGATCGGCGTGCTGCTCAGCGGCGGTGGGTTCGCGCTCGACCGGGTGCTGTCGGCGGCGGTGACGCGCAATTTCGACGACCAGCTGGAATATGTGCTGCGGTCGCTGCTCAATTCGTCCGAGATCGGCCCTGACGGCGAGGTGATCTTCTCGCGCGAGGCTGCGGCCGACCAGCGGTTCGTCGAGCCGTATTCGGGGCTGTACTGGCAGGTGTCGGGCAAGGGTCGCGAGGATTTCCCGTCGCGTTCGCTGTGGGATCGGCGGCTCGCGTTCGGCGGGACGCATGACGACCGCAACGCGCATTTCTATGACAGCACGCAGTTTCCGGACGAGAAGCTTCGCGTCGTCGAGCGGGACGCGGTGATCCCCGGGTCGAAAGTGCATTGGCGGTTCCAGGTGGCGCAGAGCCGCGACGGGCTCGACGCGCAGATAACGACCTTGCGACGTACGCTGGTGCGCAGCTTCGCGCTGCTTGCGCTCGGGTTGATCGTGATGGCGGCGCTGCAGACGTTCTACGGGCTGTGGCCGCTGCGGCGGGTGCGCGAGGAGATCGCGCGGATGCGGGCGGGGCAGTCGAACCGTGTGTCGAGCGCGATGCCGGTCGAGGTCGCGCCGATGGTCGAGGAACTGAACGCGCTGATCGAGCATAACGAGCGACAGGCGGAAGAGGCGCGGCGGCATGCCGGCAACCTCGCGCATGCGCTGAAGACGCCGCTGACGGTGATCATGAACGCGGCGACGGCGCAGTCGGACGATCTGGCCGACACGGTCATCCGCGAGGCGCGGACGATGCGGCGGCAGGTCGACCACCACCTCGCGAGAGCGCGGGCTGTCGGGCGGCGTGGGTCTGCGCATAGCCGTGCGGATGTTTGGCCGAGCCTGGAGTCGGTGGAGCGTGCGGTCGGGCGGCTGTATCGGCACGTTCGGATCGACGTGACCGGGCCTCGCGGGTTGCAGGTGCATGTCGAGCGGCAGGATCTCGACGAGATGCTCGGCAACCTGATCGAGAACGCGGCGAAATATGGTGGCGGCAGCGTGTTCGTGACGGTCGGCGCGCAGTCGGGCTTCGTCGAGTTCCTGGTCGAGGACGACGGGGTCGGTATTCCGGAAGAGGAGCGGGTGCGAATCTTCGATCGCGGTGTGCGGCTGGATACGGGCAAGCCGGGGACGGGGCTGGGGCTGGCTATCGTGCGCGATGTGGCGGAGATTTACGAGGGGACGGTTGCGCTCGAGGAGAGCGAGGATCTTGGTGGGTTGCTCGTGCGGCTAAGGTTGCCGGCGGCTAACTGACGCCGGTTCGATCCTCCCCCGCAAGGGGGAGGTGGCGCGAAGCGACGGAGGGGGAGGACACGGAACACACGTTGTCCTCTGCCTCCCCACCCCGTCTGGCAAGGGCCAGCCACCTCCCCCTAGCGGGGGAGGATCAGTGTCACATCACCCCCGCGAGCGCGCCTGGCGGTACGTCCCCAGCACGCGCAGCCACTTCGAGTGGAACCCCAGTTCCTCCAGCGCATGGTCGAGGTTCGCGTCGCCGGGCTTGCCGACCACGTCCGCATAGAATTCCGTCGCGGAGAAGCTGCCGTTGCGCTGGTAGCTTTCGAGCTTGGTGATGTTCACGCCGTTGGTCGCGAACCCGCCGACTGCCTTATAGAGCGCGGCGGGGACGTTCCTGACTTCGAAGATCAGCGTCGTCATCCACTCGCCGCCGACCGGTTCCTGCGCCGCGGGAGGCTTGCCACCGCGGGCCAGCACGACGAACCGCGTCGTGTTGTGGTCCGCATCGGCGATGTCGGTCGCGAGCAGTTCAAGGCCATATAGCGCCGCCGCGGCGGGCGGTGCGAGTGCGGCGATCGCCGGGTCGCCCAACTCTGCCACCACTGCCGCCGCGCCTGCGGTGTCGGGATAACTGACCGGCTCGATCCCGTGCGCCTTCAGCCAATGGCGGCATTGGCCGAGAGCCTGCGGATGGCTCATCGCCTTGCGGATGCCGTCGCGCGGGCCGCATGCCATCAGCGCGTGGCGGATCGGCAGGAAATGCTCGCCGGTGATGACCAGCCCCGATTCGGGGAGCAGGAAGTGGATGTCGGCGACGCGGCCGTGGAGTGAATTCTCGATTGGGATGATCGCGCAATCGGCGCGGCCGTCCTTCACCGCGTCGATCGCGTCGGAGAAATCGAAACAGGGCAGGGGCAGGCCGTCGGGGAACGCCTCGACCGCGGCGACATGGCTGTTCGCGCCCGGTGCACCCTGGAACGCGACGGCGCGCGCGGGTTCGGCGGCGGCGGCGTCGGTCATCCGCGCGACGATCGGGCGGGCGGGTGCGGCGAAGTTTTCCATGCGCCGAGCGCCTAAAGCGCGCTGCCTGCCTGTTCAAGCCGCGTAAAGCGCCGCCGCCCGCCATACACCCGCCCTTCAAGCGCGGCTTGCGGTGCGCGCTCGCGTTTTCTATGGCTATCCCAAACAGAACAGGGCGGATGCACAAGATGGACAATCGGACCAATACGATCGCCGGCTGGGTGCTCGCAGGCTGTGGTGCGGCGCTTGGGCTGTCGATCGTCGGCGGGATGATGTTCCACGGCGAGCGCCCCGAGAAGATGGGCTATGCGATCGAGGGCGTCGTTGCCGAGGGCGGCGAGGGTGCGGCCGCCGAAGTGCCGATCGCCTCGTTGCTGCCGACCGCCGACGCCGCCAAGGGCGCCGAAGTGTTCAAGAAGTGCGCCGCCTGCCACACCATCAACCAGGGCGGCGCGAACGGGGTCGGCCCGAACCTGTACGGCACGGTCGGCGAGGAGATCGCCAAGGGCAAGGCCGGGTACGCCTTCTCGTCGGCGCTGGCCGGGATCGGCGGCAAGTGGGACTTCGACAAGCTGAACGCGTGGCTGACGTCGCCGCGCAAGTTCGCGCCGGGGACGAAGATGACGTTTGCGGGGCTCGGCAATGCGCAGGACCGGGCTAACGTGATTCTGTATCTCAACCAGCAGGGTTCGAACGTGCCGTTGCCGGCGGCCCCTGCGGCTGGCGCTGCTCCGGCGGCTGGCAAGGATGCTGCGGCTAAGGATCAGCCTGCGACGGCGAATGCGGCGGAAGCTGCGGCTACGAAGGGGGCGCCGACTGCGGACATCGCGAATACCGGAACGCCGGCCTCGGGCGCGCCGTCGGTGGATCCTGAGGCTGCTCGCAAGGGCGCTCGCTCGGAAAAGTAATGGTTCCAGGCCGGCATGATCGGCCTGGATTCACCCTGCCAATCGCGCGGGAGGGTTGTTCCAAGATTAGGGGCGCCGTCTACGGTCCGATCCCGCTCCATTCCGTCATCCCGGCGGAAGCCGGGACCCACGGTTGCGGTCAGCGTCATAAACGGACGCTCCGTGTCCATGGGTCCCGGCGTGCGCCGGGATGACGGAATGGGTGGTAGTTGGAACCGCGAGAAAGCTCAGCCCTCGGCGGCTTCCTTCTTCGCGCGCTCGCGGTAGAACGACTGCACCGCGTCCCAGGCCTCGTCTGCGGTCTCGACGTAGCGGAAGATCCCCAGGTCCTTCTCGCTGACGACGCCTTCCTCGACCAGCGCGTCGAAGTTCACGACCCGCTCCCAGAACTGGCGGCCAAACAGCAAGACCGGGATCGGCTGGATCTTCCCCGTCTGGATCAGCGTCAACAGCTCGAACAGCTCGTCGAACGTCCCGAACCCACCCGGAAACGCAGCGAGCGCCCGCGCGTGGAGCAGGAAGTGCATCTTCCTCAGCGCGAAATAGTGGAACTGCACCGACAGCGACGGCGTCACGTACGGGTTCGGCGCCTGCTCGTGCGGCAGGACGATGTTCAGTCCGATCGACTCGGCGCCGACGTCGTCCGCGCCGCGGTTGGCGGCTTCCATGATCGACGGACCTCCGCCCGAGCACACCACGAACTGCCGCCAGCCACGCTCGTCGCGGGGCAGCACGCTGACCTTGGCCGCAAGCTCACGCGCGACGTCGTAATATTTCGACTTCTCGACCAGCCGCTCGGCGATCTTCTTCGACTTCTCGTCGGTGGCCAGCTTCAGCAGCGCCTGCGCCTTCGACGGCTCGGGAATGCGTGCGGAGCCGTAGAATACGAACGTCGAACCGATCTTCGCCTCGTCGAGGACGAGTTCGGTCTTCAGCAGTTCGAGCTGGAACCGCACCGGCCGCAGGTCTTCGCGCAACAGGAAATCCATGTCCTGGAAGGCGAGCCGGTAATGCGGGTGCTGCGTCTGGGGTGTGGAAACGGAGTCGCGGGCGGACTCGGCATCCTGGCTGGCGTTCGGAAAAACGCGCGATGGTACTCGTGTATCGGTCATTCAGGCGCGATTAGAGGAAACGCGAGGGGAGGGCTAGAGCGGTGCGCTAGCGGCAGAAATTGGCGCGGTCGTCTTCGAGGTGGAGGTGGTTGCGGTGCGCGGCGTTGTAGTCGGGGCTGAGCACGGTGCCGAACCGCTTGCATGCCGAGGCGCGGATCGTCTGGAGGAATTGGCGGACCTGCGGGTCGGACGAGTTCCAGTCGTTGAGCACGGTGATTCGCCGCCCGTCCTTCAGTACGAACCCGCCGACGTCGATCGCGTTCGCGATCGCGTGGCCCGAGCGGCGGCTGACGTTGCGCGCCGAGCCGACCACGTTGCGGCAGGCGTAACTCCCCATGCTGTCGACCCGCGCGAGTTCGCTGCCGAGCATCTGGTACGCGGCGGGCGCCACCGCGTTGCGCGTCCAGCCGATGAACGCACGTGCCGCGCCGCAGCGGACCGCGGTGAGATTGGCGACGGGCACGCCGATATCGACGAGCTTCACCGTGCCGTTCAGGCCGCATCCGGGGCCGGTCTCGCGGTCGGGCAGGACTTGGAACGAGACGTGGAGCTCGCGCAGGTCGGCGAGGCACTGCGCGGTCTCGCGGTTGCTTGGAACGGAGAGGTTGGGGCGGGTCTTGGTTGGCGCCGTGGGGCGATCGGCACGTCCGCAGGCGGCAAGTGTGAGGGCCAGGCACACGAGCCCCAACCACTTTGTCATGCCGGGCCCTTCGGCCACGCTCAGGAGAGCCTCGTTCCGGCATTCACTTGCAATCTTGTCCCCCATGCCGACGGCCGTGCGGCACGGTGGGCCCCGGAACAAGCCCGGGGTGACGGAGCGAGTTTGGCGCACGGTGGGGCGAGTCCCGCCGCCGCGCGCTTGCAATCGAACGCGGTTGACACCCCTGCGAACGCCGTTAGGGCCGGCGACGGGCCACGCGGTCCCAACGCCGCGCGTGCTCTCTGTGAGGAGAGATACATGACTGATACGACCTACGCACCCGCTACAGATGCGCCTGCGCTGCCTGCTACGAAGCCGGCACGTCCCTTTTTCAGCTCCGGTCCCTGCGCGAAACCGCCTGGTTGGTCCGCGGACAAGCTCGCCACCGATTCGCTTGGTCGCTCGCATCGCTCGAAGATCGGCAAGACCCGCCTCCAGTACAGCATCGACCTGATGCGCGAACTGCTGAAGCTTCCCGATACGCATCGCATCGGCATCGTCCCCGGTTCCGACACCGGCGCGTACGAGATGGCGATGTGGACGATGCTGGGCGCCAAGCCCGTCACCGCGCTGGCGTGGGAAAGCTTCGGCGAAGGCTGGGTGACCGATGCGGTCAAGCAGCTCAAGATCGACCCCAATGTCGTGCGCGCCGATTACGGCCAGCTGCCCGATCTGGACGCGGTCGACTGGTCGAACGACGTGCTGTTCACGTGGAACGGCACCACCAGCGGCGTGCGCGTGCCGAACGCGGACTGGATCCCGGACGACCGCGAGGGTCTCTCGTTCGCCGATGCGACGTCGGGCGTTTTCGCCTATGACATCGACTGGACGAAGATCGATGTGGCGACCTTCTCGTGGCAGAAGGTGCTCGGCGGGGAAGGCGCGCACGGCGTGCTGATCCTCGGGCCGCGCGCGGTCGAGCGTCTGGAGACCTACACACCCGCGTGGCCGTTGCCGAAGGTGTTTCGCCTCGTCTCGAAGGGCAAGCTCACCGAGGGCGTGTTCAAGGGCGAGACGATCAACACGCCGTCGATGCTGGCGGTCGAGGATGCGATCTTTAGCCTCGAATGGGCAAAGTCGCTTGGCGAAGATGGGCTGATCAAGCGGTCGGATGCGAATGCGGCGGCCTTGGACAAGATCGTGGCGGAGCGTGACTGGCTCGGTCATCTCGCGGTCGACCCGGCGACGCGGTCGAAGACCAGCGTGTGCCTCACGGTCGAGGGTGCGGACGAGGCGCTGATCAAGGCGATGGCCTCGGCGCTCGAAAAGGCCGGCGCGGCGTATGACGTGGCGGGTTACCGCGACGCGCCTCCGGGCCTGCGTATCTGGTGCGGCGCGACAGTCGACACCGCCGATATCGAAGCGCTCGGCCCCTGGCTCGACTGGGCCTACGCGACCGCCAAGGCCGGCTGACCAGCTACCGCGCCTCTTTTTAGCCCTCCCTCCAACACCCCCCATTCCGTCATCCCGGCGCACGCCGGGACCCATGGACACGGAGCATCGCTCATGAAGCGGACCGCAACCGTGGGTCCCGGCTTCCGCCGGGATGACGGGGGAGTTGGAATAGGGACGCACCCCAATTCACCGAATTCCCAGGAGCAATCCCATGCCAAAAGTCCTCATTTCCGACAAAATGGATCCCCGCGCTGCCCAGATCTTCCGCGAGCGCGGCGTCGAGGTCGACGAGATCACCGGCAAGACGCCCGCCGAGCTGATCGCGATCATCGGCGAGTATGACGGCCTCGCGATCCGCAGCTCGACCAAGGTTACAAGGGAAATCCTCGAGCACGCGACCAACCTGAAGGTCGTCGGCCGCGCCGGGATTGGCGTCGACAATGTCGATATCCCCGCCGCCTCGGCGAAGGGCGTGGTCGTGATGAACACCCCGTTCGGCAACTCGATCACCACCGCCGAGCACGCGATCGCGCTGATGTTCGCGCTCGCGCGCCAGCTGCCCGAGGCGGATGCCTCGACGCAGGCCGGCAAGTGGGAGAAGAACCGCTTCATGGGCGTCGAGCTGACGTCGAAGACGCTCGGCCTGATAGGTGCGGGCAATATCGGCTCGATCGTCGCCGACCGTGCACGCGGCCTGAAGATGAAGGTCGTCGCGTTCGATCCGTTCCTGACGCCCGAGCGCGCGATCGAGATCGGCGTCGAGAAGGTCACGCTCGACGAACTGCTCGCGCGCGCCGACTTCATCACGCTGCACACGCCGCTGACCGACCAGACGCGCAACATCCTCTCGGCCGAGGCGCTCGCCAAGACCAAGAAGGGTGTCCGCATAATAAACTGCGCGCGCGGCGGTTTGATCGACGAGGTCGCGCTGAAGGCGGCGCTCGATTCGGGGCAGGTCGGCGGCGCCGCGCTTGACGTGTTCGTCGAGGAGCCCGCCAAAGCGTCGCCATTGTTCAACACGCCGAACTTCGTCAGCACGCCGCATCTCGGCGCGTCGACCACCGAAGCTCAGGTCAACGTCGCGATCCAGGTCGCCGAGCAGATGGCCGATTTCTTGATGTCGGGTGGCGTCACCAACGCGCTCAACATGCCGTCGCTGTCGGCGGAGGAGGCGCCCAAGCTGAAGCCGTACATGGCGCTGGCGGAGAAGCTCGGGTCGCTGGTCGGGCAGTTGACGACCGGCGCTGTGTCGCGGATTTCGGTGCATACCGAGGGTGCGGCGGCGGATCTGAATGCGAAGCCGATCGTGAGTGCGGTGCTGGCCGGGTATCTCCAGACGCAGACCGCGACCGTCAACATGGTTAACGCGCCGGTGCTGGCGCGTGAGCGTGGTCTTGAGGTTCGCGAAGTGCGTACCGAGCGCGAGGCGGATTACCACACGCTGCTGCGCGTCTCGGTGAAGACCGAGGATGGCGAGCGGTCAGTGGCGGGTACGCTGTTTGGCGATTCGGCGCCGCGTCTCGTGGAACTGCTGGGGATCAAGATCGAGGCCGATCTGGCGGGGCCGATGCTGTACGTCGTCAACGAGGATGCGCCGGGGTTCATCGGTCGTCTTGGTACTGCGCTGGGCGAGGCTGGGGTGAATATCGGGACGTTCCATCTTGGGCGTCGGTCGGCCGGTGGCGAGGCTGTGCTGCTGCTGTCGGTTGACGAAGCGGTGACGCCGGAGCTTCTCACTAAGGTCCGCGCGCTTCCAGGTGTGAAGACCGCGATGGGCCTCAACTTCTGACAAGACTCCCTCTCCCCTTGGGGAGAGGGTAGGGGAGAGGGGCAGTACCGAGAGATGGCGTTTGGGGCGGCCCCTCTCCCCGGCCCTCTCCCCAAAGGGGAGAGGGAGTAGTGCCCAAAACCGATGACAGCATGTTGGGCCGGGCGAAGGCGATGCGGTCCGGGCAGACCGGGCCGGAAATGCGGTTCTGGTACGAAGTTCGCGCCAAGCGCTTCCAAGGGGTGAAGTTCACCCGCCAGGTCGTGATCGGCCCATTCATTGCCGATTTCGTCGCGCGTTCGCACATGCTGGTCGTCGAGCTTGACGGCGATACGCACACCGACCAAGCACGCGACGCCCGCAGGACGGCGTGGCTGGAAGAGCAGGGATATCGGGTGATCCGTTTCGCCAATACCGATGTGATGACCAATCTCGAAGGCGTTTTGCAGGTGTTGGGCGATGCACTTGTCACACGCGTGGACCTGACACGATGACCGCACTCCTCCCCGAAGGTTTCCGAGATCGCCTCCCCCCGTTCGCCGATTCGGCAGCGGCGCTGGAAGCTCGCGTGCTCGAAGCTGCTCGTCTCCACGGCTATGAGCGCGTCGATCCGCCGCTCGCCGAATTCGCCGATGGGCTGGAGATGCGACTCAAAGCCGGCGGGCTGCACGACGCGGTGCGCTTCGTGGATCCGGTGTCGCAGCGCACGCTGGCGATCCGCCCCGACATCACCGCACAGGTCGCGCGGATCGCCGCCACTCGGATGGGGCATCACCCTCGGCCGGTTCGGCTGAGCTATGCTGGCTCCGTGCTGAAACTGCGCGCGTCGCAGCTCGCGCCCGCGCGCGAGACCCGGCAGATTGGGTGTGAGTTGATCGGGCTCGACTCGGTTGCCGCCGCGCAGGAACTGGTCGCGGTCGCGGTCGACATGATCGCCGCCGCCGATGTCACCGGCGCGTCGATCGACTTCACGCTCCCTGACCTCGTGCCGACGCTGGCCGCCGGACCTCTCCCCGTGGCGGATGACCTGGTCGCAACCTTGCGCGATCGGCTCGATGCGAAGGACGCCGGTGCCGTCGCTGCGCTCGCCCCCGCCTATCTTCCGTTGATCGAGGCCGCCGGACCGTTCGACCAGGCGATGGACCGCCTTCGTGCGTTCGACACCACCGGCTCTCTCGCTTCGCGCCTTGACGGCCTCGCGCGCATTGCCGAGGCGCTCGACGGCCGCGTCGCGCTCACGCTCGATCCGACCGAGCGGCATGGCTTCGAGTACCAGACCTGGCTCGGCTTCTCGCTTTTCGCCGACGGTAGCGCGCGGGAAGTCGGCCGCGGTGGCACTTACACCATCGTCCACGAGAACGGCGCCGAGGAAGCTGCGACGGGCTTCTCGCTGTTCGCCGATGCGCTCGTCGAGCGCGTCGCCACCGTCGACCGCCGCCGTCTCTTCCTCCCGTTCGGTACCCCCGCCGGCGAAGGCGCAGCGATGCGCGCGCAAGGCTGGGTCACGGTCGCGGCACTCGACGCCGGCGACACCCCCGAAGCACAAGTCTGCACGCATCTATGGGTAGCAGGCGAGCCCCGCGCACTGTAGGCGCTGCGCGTAATCCTCAGGAGATAGAGTTTGGCCAACGTAGCAGTCATCGGCGCGCAATGGGGCGACGAAGGCAAGGGCAAGATCGTCGACTGGCTCGCCGAGCGTGCCGACATGGTCGTGCGGTTCCAGGGCGGCCACAATGCCGGCCACACGCTGGTCGTCGGCGACAACGTGTACAAATTGTCGCTGCTGCCGTCGGGTATCGTCCGCGGTACGCCGTCATTCATTGGCAACGGCGTGGTGCTCGATCCCTGGGCATTGAAGGACGAGATCGCGCGGCTTGGCGCACAGGGCGTCGTCGCGACGCCGGAGACGCTGCGGATCGCCGACACCTGCGCGCTGATCCTGCCGTTCCACCGCGATCTCGATGGCCTGCGCGAGGATGCGAGCGGCGCGGGCAAGATCGGCACGACCCGCCGCGGCATCGGGCCTGCGTATGAGGACAAGGTCGGTCGCCGTGCGATCCGCGTGTGCGATCTGGCACATCTTGACGACCTCGGGCCGCAGCTCGATCGCCTCACCGCACATCATGACGCGCTGCGTGCCGGCTTCGGCGAGCCGCCGATCGATCGCGCGCGCCTGATCGCGGAACTGCGCGAGATCGCCGGCTTCGTGCTGCCGTTCGCCAAGCCCGTCTGGCGCGATCTCAATGCCGCGCGCTCGGCCGGCAAGCGGATCCTGTTCGAGGGCGCGCAGGGCGTGCTGCTCGACGTCGACCACGGTACGTATCCGTTCGTTACCTCGTCGAACACGATTGCGGGCGCAGCGGCCGGCGGGTCTGGTCTCGGGCCATCCGCGGTTGGTTTCGTGCTCGGGATCGCCAAGGCTTATACGACGCGCGTTGGTTCGGGGCCTTTCCCGACCGAGCTCGAGAACGAGACCGGCGAGCGTCTCGGCGTGCGCGGGCACGAGTTCGGCACCGTCACCGGGCGGAAACGTCGCTGCGGCTGGTTCGACGCGGTGCTGGTGCGGCAGGCGGCGGCGGTCGGTGGCATCACCGGGATCGCGCTGACCAAGATCGACGTGCTCGACGGGTTCGAGACCGTATCGATCTGCACCGGCTACAAACTGCGCGGCGAGACGCTCGATTATTTTCCGGCGCATGCGGCGGACCAGGCGCTGGTCGAGCCGATCTACGAGACGATGGAAGGCTGGCAGGAGACGACTGCGGGTGCGCGGAGTTGGGCCGACCTGCCGGCGCAAGCGATCAAGTATATCCGCCGTATCGAGGAGCTGATCCGTTGCCCGGTGACGCTGGTGTCGACCAGCCCGCAGCGTGCCGACACGATCCTCGTCCGCGATCCGTTCTCGGACTGAGCGGACACGAAAAAGCCGGGCGATCGCTCGCCCGGCTTTTCATTTACCGTGGTGGTGACGGATTAGCGCGGCGTCGTCGTGCCGGTCGTCCCGCCCGTGGTCGAACCCATCGTGCCGGTGGTCGTGCCACCCATCGTGCCCGTGGTGCCCATGGTTCCGGTCGAGCCGCCCATCGTGCCGGTGGTACCCATCGTACCAGTCGTGCCGCCCATCGTGTCGGCGCCCATCGTGCTGCCGGTCGTGCCGGACATCGTGCTACCCGTCGTGCCGGTGCCGCTCATCGTGCCCGACGTCGTACCGCGCGTACGGCTGCGAGCCTTGGTGCCACGCTGCGTGCGGGTCGTCGTGGTCGAACGGGTGCTGGTCGAGGGGTTGGCCTGGTCCATCGTTCCGGTGGACATGCCGCCGGTCGTGCTGCCTGCGGTCGAACCGCCCATGGTGCTGCCGCTCATCGTGCCACCCGTGGTGCCGCCCATCGAGCCGCCGGTGCCCGTCTGTGCCAGTGCCACGCCCGGAATGATCAAGGCTGCCGCTGCGATCGAAGTCAGAATACGCATTTCGCTCTCCTATGTTATTGAAGGGCAAGCGCTTAAGTCCGGCTTATGTTCCAGCGTCAGCCGCACTGGCCTCGATGCAGCAGTGCCTGGTCGGCCAGCACGAGAGCGACCATCGCCTCGACCACGGGGACTCCGCGGATGCCGACGCACGGGTCGTGACGCCCCTTGGTGGCGATCGTGGCGGCTTCGCCGGTCGGGCTGATCGTCTCGACCGGGGTGAGGATCGAGCTGGTCGGCTTGAACGCGACGCGAAGCCGGATCGGCTGGCCGGTTGCGATGCCTCCAGCGATCCCGCCCGCATGGTTGGCGAGGAACTCCGGGCCATCCGCACCCGGACGCATTGGATCGGCGTTGGCCTCGCCTGAGAGTGCGGCGGCGGCAAACCCGTCGCCGATCTCGATGCCCTTGACCGCGTTGATGCTCATGCAGGCGGAGGCGAGTTCGGAGTCGAGCTTGGCATAGAGCGGCGCGCCCCAGCCTGCGGGCACGCCGGTTGCCTCGCACGCGATCACCGCACCGAGCGACGAGCCCGATTTCCGGGCGGCGTCGACGAGCGCTTCCCAACGGAGCGCTGCCTCGGCGTCGGGGCAGAAGAACGGGTTCTGGTCGATCTGCGCATCGTCGAAGTTGGCCGGATCGATCGCATCGCCACCGATCGCCTCGACCCATGCGCGGACACGGACCTGCGGCACGACGAGCCGCGCGACCGCACCGGCCGCGACGCGGGCGGCGGTCTCCCGCGCGGAGGAGCGGCCACCACCACGGAAATCGCGGAACCCGTATTTTGCGTCATAGGCATAGTCGGCGTGGCCGGGGCGATAGGCCTTGGCGACGTCCGAATAATCCTTCGAGCGCTGGTCGACATTCTCGATCATCAGGCTGATCGGCGTTCCCGTGGTGCGCCCCTCGAACACCCCCGAGAGAATGCGCACCGTGTCCGGCTCGCGTCGCTGCGTGGTGAAGCGCGAGGTGCCGGGGCGACGCTTTTCGAGCCAGGGCTGGATATCGGCCTCGGTCATCGAGATGCCAGGAGGGCACCCGTCGACGATCGCACCCAGCGCAGGGCCATGCGACTCGCCCCAGGTGGTGAAGCGGAACAGCCGTCCAAACGTATTGAAGCTCACTTGCCCCTCTCCCCAACGGGGAGAGGGAGGGGCCCGTACGAAGCATGGGAGGGTGAGGGCACGCGCGTGATACCATCGAGGATCGCGGCGAGCACGCCGTCCATCCGCTGCATCACGTCGTTGTTCCAGACACGGATCACACGATATCCCTTGGTCGCGAGGAAGGCGGTTCGGACGTCGTCATAGGCGACGTCCTCGATATGTTGGCTGCCGTCTACCTCCACGACCAGCCTCGCGTCCATGCAGAGGAAGTCAGCGATGAAGGGGCCGATCCAGACTTGGCGGCGGAATTTGAAGTTGCCGAGACGACGATTGCGGAGGCGGTACCACAGCCGGTCCTCCGCTTTGGTCGCGTTCCGACGCAAACCTCGGGCTCGGTCCAGTGCCTCGGTGCCGTCGCGTTGCCTCACCTTGCCCTCACCCTCCCATGCTTTGCATGGGCCCCTCCCTCTCCCCGGAGGGGGAGAGGGGTTTAGACCAAAGCGATATCGGGGGCGTCTTCGGCCTTCATGCCGATCACGTTGTAGCCGGCGTCGACGTGGTGCGTCTCGCCCGTCACGCCCGAAGCCAGGTCGCTCAGCAGGTACAGCCCCGCGCCGCCGACGTCATCGATCGTCACGTTGCGCTTCAGTGGCGAGTTCAGCTCGTTCCACTTCAGGATTAGGCGGAAATCGCCGATGCCGCTTGCGGCCAGCGTCTTGATCGGCCCCGCCGAGATCGCATTCACGCGGATATTGTCGCGACCCAGATCGACCGCGAGATACTGCACGCTCGTCTCCAGCGCCGCCTTCGCGACCCCCATCACGTTGTAATGCGGAATGACCTTCTCCGCGCCGTAATAGCTGAGCGTCAGCATCGCGCCGCCCTCGGTCATCATCTTGGCAGCACGCTGCGCCACCGCGACGAACGAATAGACCGAGATGTTCATCGTCATCAGGAAATTGTCGAGGCTAGTGTCGACGAACCGCCCGCGCAGCTCGTTCTTGTCCGAAAAGCCGATCGCGTGGACGACGAAGTCGATCGTCGGCCATTCCTCGGCCAGCGTGTCGAAGGTCGCATCGAGCGCACCCATGTCCGACACGTCGCAATCGAACAGCCGGGCCACGCCCAGTTGCTCGGCGAGCGGGCGGACGCGCTTCTCCATCGTCTCGCCCTGGTAGCTGAACGCGAGTTCCGCGCCCGCCTCGGACAGCTTCTTGGCAATCCCCCAGGCCAGCGACTTGTCGTTCGCCAAGCCCATGATCAGCCCACGCTTGCCCGCCATCAAACCGTTCACGCCGTCCCCGCCTATACCTGCATATCCGTAGCAGGCTGCTCTAGCGTTGTTTCGGGTGGTTCCGCCAGTGCTGCGTTGAGATGCGCGCCGAATACGAGACCGAGCCCGATGACATAGAAAAATAACAGCATGATGACGACGCCCGCCAGGCTGCCATAGGTCAGGTCGTAGCCGCCGAGCCGGGACAGGATCACCGGCAGCAGCGCGGTCGCGCTGACCCACCAGGCGGTGGTGAAAAGGGCGCCCGGCCATTTGCGGCACTTCGAATAGCGATAGCGCGACGGCGTCACCGAATAGAACAGCAGATACAGCGCGCCGAACATCAGCAGGCCGGGGATGAGGCGAGAGAGCCCGACCCAACCGGCTGCGTCCTGCGCGAAGGGGACGAGGCGATAGATGAACTGCTCCGCCGCGGTCAGGATGCCCTGGACGAGGAACGACAACAGCGCGATGATCACCGAACAGACGATCACGAACGACGAACCGAGCCGCGATTTCCAGAACGGCGCAGTCGCCTTGATCCCATAGGCGCGGTGGAAGATGTCGCGGATCGTCTCGACGAAGCTGCCGACCGTCCACAGGCCTACGAGCGCACCGAGCCACAGCAGCGAGCCGGTTCGCGCGGCGAGCACGTCGGCGATCGGCTTGCGCAACAGGTCGCCGACGTTGGGCGGCAGGACGTTGAGGAACGACTCGACCGCGCGTACGGTCTCGACGCTCTGGCCGAAGATCGACAGAATTGCCGCCGCAACGATGAAGAACGGGAATACCGTCATCAAGGCGAGATAGGCGAGGTTCCCCGCGTGGATGAAGCCGTCGTTGAACACGCCGACGGCCGCCCGCTTGACGATCTCGAATGCGTAACTACCTGGCCTGACCTTCGCCATGCCACGAGTGAGACGGGCGCGCGTCGCACCATGATCGTGCGCGCGCGCTTCGGGCGTTAGGGTATTATCATTCACAACGGGTTCAGACGCCCATGGCCCCTCGAGGGTTCCCGGCGTCGCGTCCATCCCAGCTTTCGACGAACGCCGTCAGCGCCGCATCGCTCGCGGGAATGTCGATCATGAGGGTGACCAATTGGTCGCCCCGCGTGCCGCCCTTCTTGTGGAAACCCTTGCCCTTGAGGCGCAGCGTCTTGCCCGAGGTCGTGCCCTTGGGGATGGTCAGCATCACCGGCTTGTCGACCGTCGGTGCCTTGATAGAGCCGCCCAGCACGGCTTCGGCGAGCGTGATGGGAAGGTCGAGACGGACGTCGTCGCCATCCCGCGTGAAGAACTTGTGCGGCTGGACCTCGATCGTCAGGATCGCATCGCCCGCGCCGCCCGGACCCTGCTCGCCCTTGCCGGCAAGCTTCATCTGCGTGCCGGTCTCGACTCCGGCGGGGAGCTTGAGATCGAGCGTCTTGCCGTCCGCGAGCGTGACGCGTTGCGGCTCCAGCGTCGCGGCCTCGACGAACGGGACCTGCAGGCGATATGCGGCATTCTCGCCCTTGGGCTGCGGGCGCCGACCGAAGCCGCCGGAGAACCCGCCGCCGCCGCCACGCTGCGCGCCGCCGAACAGCCCTTCGAAGATGTCGCTCATGTCGGCCCCGCCGGCGCCGGTCTCATAGCCCTCGCTGCGGAAGCCGCCGCCGGGCTGCGGTCGTCCGCCGCCACCACCGCCAAAGCCGAACGGGGACGCCGGGTTGCCGTCGCCGTCGATCTCGCCGCGATCGAACCGCGCGCGCTTGTCCTTGTCGTTCAGCAGGTCGTAGGCGTTGGTGACGGTGCTGAACCGCTCCGACGCCTTCGGATTGTCCTTGTTGCGATCGGGATGAAGCTCTTTCGCGAGCTTGCGGTACGCCTTCTTGATGTCGGCTTCGGTCGCGTCGCGCGCTACACCCAGAGTCTTGTACGGATCGGCCACTTACGTCCCCATTATACCTTGCGCGTCTATGTGGGGCGGTGCGCCGCGCAACGCAATTGCGCGCGGGGTGTTTGGTTGCACGAGAGGAACGATCATGACCAAACAACCGATGCAGGGCGTGCCGAAGAACGACGATGGCGCGAAGGAGAAGGACGGCGTCAACAACGCGCCGGCCAAGGACAAGGGCGGCGAGAGCGGCGGCGGCTCGTATCCGAACCCGCACGACGAGAAGTAAGATCGTCACCTCACAGCCTACCATGTTCTCCCGCGAAAGCGGGAGCCCAGGGTAACAAAGGATGACGTTCTTGGCCCTGGACTCCCGCCTTCGCGGGAGAACAGATTCCAGAAGTTTACGCCTGAACTGCCTCCTCCAAAGGCGCAACATCGACGCTGACGTCCATGTTCTGCGCCCCCGACCCGAGCACCACCCCATCCACCGGCGCGATCTCGGCGTAATCACGCCCGACCGCCATCACGATATGGTCGCTCGCCATCCAGATCCCGTTGGTCGGATCGACCCCGACCCAACCGCGCACCGGCCCGCACCACAGCAGCACCCACGCATGCGTCGCATCCGCCCCGACCAACCGCGGCTGGCCCTCGGGCGGTATCGTCCGGATATACCCCGACGCATACGCCGCCGGCAGCCCTGCCGCGCGCAGGCCGGTGATCATGATTTGCGCGAAATCCTGGCACACGCCCTTGCGCTGGAGGAACGCCTCGTGCGGCGGCGTATCGACCAGCGTTGCGTCGGCGTCGAACTCGAACTCAACCTGGATCCGGCGCGCGAGTGCGATCCCGGCCTCCAGCGCTCCCCGCGACGGATCTAGATCGATCGCGCAATAGTCCGCGATTGCTTGGTCGAGCGGAATCAGCGGCGAGGGGTAGATGTAGTTTGCCGGGCTCGCCGCGGAGAGGTCGGTGCTCGCCCGCGCCATCGCTGCGATCTCGCCCAGCGTCGGATCGCTCGCGTCAGGGACGGGCACGAGGCGGTCCACCGTCATCCGCGACCGGCTCTCGATCGTCAGGTGGCGAACGGGACTGTCGACCACCAGCCGCGTGACGTTGGCGAGCCCCGCTTCGGCGCGCGCGGCACTGGTGCGGCCGGCGGGGTGCACCGACAACGCATAGGAATCGAGGTGCTGTCCTGGCCAGTCGATCGGCTTCAACCGCAGATTGCACCGCGCGAACTTGACGCTCGCGCCGTAATCGAACGTCGTGACGTGGCGGATATCGTAGATCATGACCGCAAACCGATGCCCGTAGCTGAGAGGGACGCTCTGTTCTTGCCCCCTCTCGCCTCCGGGGAGAGGGCTGAGGTGAGGGGCTGTTCCAAGCGCAGCATTGCTTGGCTGCCCCTCACCCCGACCCTCTCCCCGGCGGGGAGAGGGAGCAGGTTTGTCCCCCGAACGTCTATCCTCACGCCAACGTCAGCCCGCTAGTCCGCAACGGCTCCGCCCCCTGCAGAAAATACCGCCGCGCCAGCGCATCCGACACCGCGCCAAGCCGCTGCTCGATATCTCCCAGCGTCTCCGCATCCAGCTCCGCGGCCGTCGCGGTCATCACGATCGCCTGCAACCCGGTCGCTTGCGCCTGTTGCGGCTCCGCCATCTCGTCGTCGCTCAGCACCGGCAACTCCGCCAGCCGCGCTGCGATCCGCTCGGCCGAAAACGCGAGGCTACGCGGATTGCCCGGATCGAGCGCGACCAGATCCATCACCGGAACCCGCGCGATCCCGGTCGGATAGCGCTGGCGATAACTGATCTGGCTGTCGGCAAGGTCGAGCAGCACCGACAGATCGTCCGGCGACGCGCCCGGCATCCCGAACAGCCGGATCGCCCGCGCCATCGCCATCGCCCGCTCGATCCGCCGCCCAAGATCGTGAAAGCGCCACGCCGCTGTCCGCCCCATATGCTCGGCGGACAGCCCCGCGATCGCAGCGTAGCGCCGTTGCAGCGACCCGGCCCGCTCCAGCATCCCGCGATGCGTAGGGAAGGGCGCTTCGAGCAACCGCACCATGTCCGCCGACAACCGATCGCGCGAGCCTTCGCCGATCTCGCGCGCGTGGCGGTTGAGCGTCAGGATCGACTGCCAGCGTTCGTCCTCCATCGCGGTGCGGGCGAGCGCGGTCAGGTCGGCGCGGCGCAGCGATGGCGGGTGCGGGGCGCTGCCAGCACCGACGATCAGCCCGACCAGCTTGCCGACCGTCGTGGGCGACAGGACGGCACCCCCGTCGACGTCGATCGAATTGCCGAGCATCACGCGGATCGCGCCAAGCAGCGCCTCGCCGCGCTCCAGATAGCGCCCGAGCCAGTAGAAATTGTCCGCCACCCGGCTCGGCAACGTCCCCGGATTGCGCCGCACCTGGAGCGAGTCCGCGGCGGTGAGCAACGACACCGGCGCGACCGGTTCGGCGCCGTAGATGCAGACGTCGGCGGACCAGATGCCTTCGCCCATCACCGCCGCCCGCGCATCGGGATGCTCGCCGATCCGCGCGAACCCGCCGGGGAGGACGGTCCATTCGCCATCGCCACCGCGCGCTGCGAAGACGCGCAAGGTGAAGGGGCGGGGGACCAGCGCATCGCCGACCACGACCGGCATGGTCGAGAGCTGGACCAGTTCCTGTCCCACGTAATCCTGCGGCCTGTTCGCCATGTCGGCGAGCAGGCGCGTCCGGTCTTCGCCGGTGATGTCGGCGCCCGTGACCGGGCCTCCGGTCATACCGAGAGGTCGCGAATGGAACGCCGGGCCGATCAGCAAACGATCGAAATTCGCCTCGACCTGCGCGCGCGCGCCGTCCTGCCCGCACCACCACGTCGCGATGTTGGGCAGCAGCAGGTCTTCCCCGAGCAGCGATTTCGCAAGCTGCGGCATGAACGCAGAGAACGCGGGCGCCTCCAGCACGGCAGAGCCCGGCGCGTTCGAGAGAACGACGTTGCCCGCCGCGTACGCGTCGATCAGCCCTGGCACGCCGATCTGCGAATGCGTGTCGAACGCCAGCGGATCGAGCAGCCGCGGGTCGAGCCGCCGCCACAGCGCATCGATCCGCTTGAGCCCGCCGATCGTGCGGACATACACCTTGTCCTCGAGCGCGGCGAGATCGGCACCCTCGACCAGCAGCAGCCCCAGATACCGCGCGAGATGCGCCTGCTCGGGATAGCTCGGGTTGAACCGGCCGGGCGTCAGCAGCCCGATCCGCGGGTCGGTCCGCTTGCACATCGCCGCGATCCCGGCGCGGAAGGCTGCAAAGAACGGCGCATGTCGCTGGACGTTCAACCGATCCTGCAACCCGCCGAGCGTGCGGCTGACCGCGATGCGGTTCTCCAGCGCATAGCCGGCGCCGGCGGGTGCGCGGAGGTGATCGGCGAGCACGCGCCACTCGCCGGTCGGCCCCCTACCGAGATCGATCGCGATGAAATCGAGGTGCCGGCCGCCGGGCGGGTCGAGCCCGACCATCGGCCGCAGGAAGAACGGACTGCCGGTGACGAGCGCGGCGGGGATATGGCCGTCGGCGACCAGCTTGCCCGCGCCGTAGAGGTCGGCGATCACCGTCTCCATCAACGTCGCGCGCTGGATCACGCCGCGCTCGATCCCCGCCCATTCGCCGGCTTCGATCAGCAGCGGGACGGGGGAGACGGGCCAGGGGCGCTCATCGGGCTCGTCGGCGATGCGGAAGCCTGTACCGATGTCGACCGCATGCCGCTGGACGCGTTCGCGGATGTGGCCGAGGTCGTCCGAGGCGACCATCGCGAGTTCGGCGAACATTGCCGCCCAGGCGGGGTCGGCGCTACCGTCTTCAGCGGGGCACAGCACGTCGGCGCCGGTGGTGCGCGCGCAATAGTCGGCGATCCAGCGCTCGGCATGGATCATCGCGTCGAAAAGGGGCGCGGTTTGCGTCGCCGTGTCCAATGCCTCAAGCCCCCGAATACAGGCGGCGGTGTTTCACCTTTCGACGCGGCGGTGCAACATAAATTGTCGCGGGGGCGATACCTTGCTGCTGTTCCTTCGAGAACGCGGAGGCCCAGGGATCCCAAGTGCTGCTTCAGTTACCCTGGACCCCCGCGTTCGCGAGGGAACAGTAAAGGGGCGAACTGTCGCTTCTACAAATCACCACCCCGGCGAAGGCCGGGGCCCAATTGGGGGACGGCGATAATGAAGGGCATCGCGCCGTTACCGCCGCCTTGCCAATTGGGCCCCGGCCCTCGCCGGGGTGGTTATGGTTATGGTTGTGGGGAGGGGGAATGGCTCAAAGATCCGGCAGCACCTGATCCGCCACACCCCAACCCGCCAGCGCCCGCGATCCGGCGCGCTCGATCAACTCGGCCCCATCCTTCACGCCCCACCGTGCCGCCGTCTCGATATCCCGCAACTCGGTCCAAGACACCGGTGCCGCCACCGGCGCCCCCGCCCGAGCCCGCGCCGAATACGGCATCACCGCCGTAGCCCCGCGCTGGTTCCGCAGCCAGTCGATGAAGATCCGCCCCTTGCGCTTGGCCTTCGCCATCGTCGCGACGAAGCGCTCGGGATCCGCCCCCGCCATCGCCCGCGCGAAGCGGTCGGCGAAGTCCTTCACCGCCGGCCATTCCGCGTCCGGAGTCAGCGGCACGACGACGTGCACGCCCTTGCCCCCCGACAGCATCGGGAAGCTGACCAAGCCCAGTTCCGCGAGCTGGTTCTTGAGATGCTCGGCCGCCTTCTTCGTGTCGCCGAAGTCGAGCCCCTCGTCGGGATCGAGATCGAATATCAGTCGGTCGGGCTTTTCCAAAGCTGCGTTCGACGATCCCCAGCCGTGGAACTCGATCGTCCCCATCTGCACGCACGCGACCAGCCCGTCCGCGTCGTCGACGTACAGATAGTCCTCGGTCGAGCCGTCCTTCTCGCGGATCGGCACTTTGTGGACAGCGTCGCCAAAGCTCCCAGCGTCGTGTTTCTGGAAGAAGCACGCGCGTGATCGGCCTTGAGGACACCGCACGAGGCTGATCGGCCGGTTGCCTGCGACGGGGAGCATGATGCCCGAGACCGCGACGTAATAGTCGGCGAGATCGCCCTTGGTGACGTCCGATTTGTCGAAGATCACGCGGTCGCGGCTGCTGACCTTTATGCTCGTCGCGGGCGTGGCGGTTTCTTCCACATCGGGCAGTGGGGCGGGGGTTTCGGCAACGACATCCTTCGCCGCCTTGTCTTCGCGCAGGCCGATGAAGCTCGAATGGCGCAGCACGCCGTCGGGCGTGACCTCGGCAAACGCGACCTCCGCGACCAGTTTCGGCGTCACCCATTTCGCGCCGCGGACGGCCGCCTTGGGGGCCTCGACCGTCGGCGTCTCGCGGGCGAGCGCGTCGAGCTTGTCGCGAATCTCGTCCATCAACGCCTGGTCGAAGCCGGTGCCTACCTTCCCCGCGTACCGATAGCCCTTGCCCTCGCGGACGCCGAGCAGCAGCGATTTGAACCCGCGCTTCTTGTCGGAGGGCAGCCAGCCGACGATCACGAATTCCTGGCGGTGCGTGCATTTGACCTTGAGCCACGCCTTGGTCCGCTTGCCCGCATAGGGCGCGTCGGCGCGTTTCGAGACGATGCCTTCGAGGCCTTCGCGGCACATCGTCTCGAACAGTTGCTCGCCCGCGCCGATGACGTGGTCGGAATAGCGGAGGCGGTCTTCATCCTCGGGGATCAGCGGTTGCAGTCGCGCCTTGCGGTCGAGGTTGGAAAGGCCGGTCAGGTCTTCGCCGTCGAGTGCGAGCAGGTCGAACGCGAACAATGTCATGTCGCCGCTGGTGGAGATCGCGTCCTTCAACGTCGAAAAATCGGGATGGCCGTCCTTGAACGCGACGATCTCGCCATCGATCAGCGCGGATTTTACCGGGAGCTTGGCGGCGGCGGCGGCGATCGCGGCGAACTTTTCGGTCCAGTCGAGGCCGGTGCGGGTGAAGACCTTTGCCTTGCCGTTGGCGACGGAGATCAGTGCGCGGTAGCCGTCGTATTTGACTTCGTGCAGCCAGGCGGAGCCGGTGGGGACGGCATCGACAAGGGTGCAAAGCTGGAGGTCTTGAAATTCCTCCCCGGCACGGGGAGGGGGACCGCCGCGATCTTTCGCGGGGGTGGAGGGGGGCTTGCCGCTGGCGTCACCTTTACTGCTGGCGGTGCTCTTGCGGCCCGCCCCCTCCACCAGCTTCGCTGGTCCCCCTCCCCGTGCCGGGGAGGATTTGTCCTCCTCGATCTCCATCATAGTGCGCCCGGTCGTCACGCTCGTCAGTGCTTCTTCGATGAGCGTGTCGGTGCCGCCGGCTGCCGCATCGTCGATCTTCCGCAACAGCCAGTTCTCGCGCTTCTCCTTCGCGCGGGGCTTTAGGCGGATGAGCAGCCACTCCCCCTTCATCCGCTCGCCATCGAGGACGAAGTGGAGGTGGCCCTTGTCGAGATCCTTCGCTGACTTGCCCTTGATTGGTGACCATGTGCCGCGGTCCCACAGCATCACCGTGCCGCCGCCATATTCGCCGGCGGGGATCGTGCCTTCGAAGGTGGCGTAGCTTAGCGGGTGGTCCTCGGTGCGGACGGCGAGGCGCTTTTCGTTGGGGTCGAGGCTGGGGCCGCGGGTGACCGCCCAGCTTTTGAGGACTCCGTCGATTTCGAGGCGGAAATCCCAGTGGAGGCGGGTGGCGTCGTGCTTCTGGACCATGAAGCTGTTGCCGTTGCCGGGGGCCAGCGTGCCCGCGGGTTCAGCGGTCTTGGTGAAGTTCCGCTTGGAATTGTAGAGGGCGAGGGGATCGTCGGTCATCTTCACCCCTCCCTGGAAGGGAGGGGCCTGGGGTGGGTCGGCTGCTTGGCGGGCGGGGCGCCATTACGGTGAACGACCCACCCCCAACCCCTCCCTTCCAGGGATGGGAGCTTACGCACGTTTTTTGGCTGGCGCTTTGGCCGCCGTCTTTGCCGGCGCCCGCTTGGCAGGGGCTTTCTTCGCCGGCGCCTTCTCCGCAGTCCCCCCGCTTTTCTCCATCGACTTCTTCAACGCCGCCATCAGGTCGACGACGTTCGAGCCCGTCTTCCCGCCGGTGTCCTTGTCCTCGATGATCTTCTTGCCGTTCGCCTTGCGCTTGCGTTCGATCAGGTCCTTCAGCGCGTCGACATAGCGATCGTGGAATTCCTGCGGGTGGAAGTCCGCGCTGCGCTTCTCGATCAGTGCTTCGGCGAGTTCGAGCAGTTCCTCGGACGGCTTGTCGTCGGGGATCTCGCGGAAATAGCCCTGCGCCTTGTGCACCTCGTCTGCATAGCGAAGCGTCTCCAGGACCATCCCGCGCCCACACGGCTTAAGGCTGACGACATATTCGCGCCCGCGCATCGCAAGCTGGCCGAGCCCGACCTTCTTCGTCCGCTTCAATGCCTCGCGCAAAACGATGAACGCTTCCTCCGCGAGGTCATCCGCCGGCACCACGAAATACGGCTTCTCGTAATAGAGCACGTCGATCTCGCTCGCGTCGACGAACTGCGTCAGCTCCAGCGTCTTCTTCGACTCGAGCTTCACCGCATCGATCTCGTCCTGTTCGAGCAGGACATATTCGCCCTTCGAGACCTCATAGCCCTTCATGATCTCGTCTGCGTCGACCGGGCCGACGCCGGTAACGACCTTGTCGTAATGGATCGGCTGGCCCGACGGCTCGTGGATTTGCTTGAACGACACCGCCGCGCCGGATTTCGTCGCGGAATAGATTTCGACGGGGATTGAGACGAGAGCGAGACGGATCTGTCCCTGCCAATATGCGCGCGCTGCCACCCTGCGTGTTCCTTCGTTGCGGAAACGATTCGATTACCTGTGTCAATCATCGGCACGGTAGAGTCGTTCCCAAGTTTCGTTCCGCGCCAAATCCCGCTATGGCGCGCGGCATGTCAGACGATCCCTTCACGCTGTTCGATAGCTGGTACGCCGAAGCCAAGCAGTCCGAGCCGAACGACCCGAACGCAGTCGCGCTCGCGACCACCGATGCCGAGGGGCGACCGTCGGTGCGCATGGTGCTGTTGAAGGGGCATGGCCCCGACGGCTTCGTGATCTACACCAACCGCGAAAGCCGCAAGGCGGGCGAACTCGCCGCCAATCCGCAGGGTGCGCTGCTGTTCCACTGGAAGTCGCTGCGCCGCCAGATCCGGATCGAGGGTCCGGTGTCATGGGCGACGGACGAAGAGTCCGACGCCTATTTCGCCTCGCGTGGTCGTGATTCGCAGCTTGGCGCCTGGGCGTCGGAGCAGTCGCGACCGCTTGATAGCCGCGAGACGTTCGAACAGCGCTTCGCCGAAATGACCGCGAAGTTCGAAGGCCAGGACGTGCCGCGGCCGCCGCATTGGGGTGGCTACCGTGTCACGCCGACGCGGATCGAGTTCTGGCAGGATCGCGCGCATCGTCTCCACGAACGGCGGTTGTTCGTTCGCGAAGACGGCAATTGGAGCGAGGGGCTGTTGTTCCCATGACGCAGGACGAACGGCGCAAGGTCATACCCCTCGCAACCCGCGCGGCGCTCGCCAGCGTCGCGATGGCGTGTTTCCTGCTGCTGCTGAAGGGCTTTGCGGCATGGTCGACGGGCTCCGTCGCGATGCTCGGCTCGCTCGCCGATACCGCGCTCGACCTGCTCGCGTCGCTGGTCACGCTGTACGGCGTTCGGCTGGCGGCGACGCCGGCGGATCACGACCACCGCTTCGGCCACGGCAAGGCGGAGGCGCTCGCGGCGCTGTTCCAGGTCATGCTGATCACCGCGTCGGCGGTCGGCATCGCGTGGCGCGCGATCCTCGCCTTCGGTGACCCGCAGCCAACGACGGGCGCCGAGTTCGGCATCGGCGTGTCGGTGATCGCGATCGCCGCGACGGTGTTCCTGCTCGCCTATCAGCGCAAGATCATCCGCCAGACGGGCTCGGTCGCGATTCTCGCGGACAACGTCCATTACCAGTCCGACGTGCTGCTTAACGGCTCGGTGATCGTCGCGCTGGTGCTCGATCAATATGTTGGATGGAGCGGCGCGGATCCGATCTTCGGCATCGTCATCGCGCTGTGGCTCGCCTGGGGCGCGTTCCAGGCGTCGTCGAACGCGATCGACCAGCTGATGGACAAGGAATGGCCCGAGGATTTCCGGGCGCAATTCCTCGACGTCGCCGCGCGACAGCCCGGCATCCGCGGCATCCACGACTTCCGCACGCGCCGTTCGGGCAGCCACGATTTCGCGCAGTTCCACATGGAGGTCGCGCGCGACCTGACCGTGGAACACGCGCACGACATCGTCGAGGCGGTCGAGCGCAACCTGCGCACAGCGTTCCCCAAGGTCGAGGTGTTGATCCATCTCGATCCCGAGGGGCATGTCGATACCGACAATCCGCTGGTCGAGGCGGACGTGACGCCGCATTGGTTCGGCAAGCGGGTATAGTCCGCTCGAGATTCGGCAAACGCGTTTGAGGATTCAGGCATGAGAATACCGTTCGCGCAGATCGATGCGTTTTCCGACACGCCGTTCGGCGGCAATCAGGCGGCGGTGATGCCGCTGTCGGCGTGGCTCGACGACGACGTGCTGCTGAACATCGCGCAGGAGAACAACCTGAGCGAGACGGCGTTCATCGTCGCATCGGATGACGAGGGCGTCGATTTCGACCTGCGCTGGTTCACGCCGGGGGCGGAGGTTGCACTGTGCGGGCATGCTACGCTGGCGAGCGGGCATTTCGTGCTGTCGTCGGACACCGCGCTCGACCGGGTGCGGTTCCGGACGCGGCAGGCGGGGATGCTGGAGGTCGCGCGGGCGGATAGCGGGTACACGCTTGAACTGCCGGCTTGGCGACCGAGCCCGAAGGCGATTCCGGAGATCGTCGCGGCGCTGAACGTCGCCGAGCCCGTGGAGACGTTGTGGCATGAGAAGGGCTATGCGCTCGTCATTGTCGACGACGAGGCCGTGGTGCGCGACCTGAAGCCGGACTTTGCGGCGCTGGCGAAGTTCCCGATCGTCGCGATCGTGGCGGCACGGGGGGAAGCTACCGACATCGTCAGCCGCGTGTTCACGCCGTATTACGCGATCAATGAGGATCCGGTGACGGGTTCGGCGCATGCGGTGATGGTGCCGTATTGGGCGCCGACCTTGGGGAACAGCTTTACGGCCTATCAGGCGAGTTCGCGCGGTGGGAAGCTGACGTGCCGTCTTGATGGCGACCGCGTGGTGCTAGGTGGATCGTGCGTGACGACGATAGAGGGCACGTTCCTACTGCCGTGATTTAGGTGCCGTGATCTTCCCCCCTCCCTGGAAGGGAGGGGCCGGGGGTGGGTCGGCTTCCGCATTCTCCGAACGCGCGTGACTCAAGCCGGCCTACCCACCCCCAACCCCTCCCTTCCAGGAAGGGGGGCGAAGAAGAGCTACCGCTTCCGCCCCTTGGTCATCGGATCGGGCTTTTTCGGCTTCACCCAGCCGGGCGGCGGCGTCATGCGTTGCTGGCTGGTGCCGAGCCCCATTGCCCCCGGCTGTTGGCGCGTCAGCCCGGCGGTGTCCGCCACCTCACCACCGCCGCGCAGCACGCTGATCTGATCGCGCAACTTGCCCGCGGTTTCGAAGTCCATCGCCGCGGCGGCGGCTTCCATCTGGCGGCGTAGATCTTCGATATCCATCCGCACTGAACGCGTCAGGCGGCGACGAGTGCCGCTTCGGTGTCCGCGATCCAGCCGCCGCCGAGCACGCGCTCGCCCGCATAGAGCACCGCCGCCTGGCCCGGCGCGACGCCGTATTCGGGTGCATCGAACACCACGCGGTCGCCGACCAGACGGGCAGGGACGGGTTTCGCCATCGACCGAACCTTCGCCGTCAGCGGCCCGGTGAAATCTCCACCTAGCCAGTTGATGTCTGTCATCCGTGCTGCCTCGACCGCCAGTGCGCGACGGGGCCCGACGACGACTCGCTTGGTCTCAGGCTCGACTCGCACGACGTAGAGCGGCTCGGGACTGCCCCCGATCTCCAGCCCGCGGCGCTGGCCGACGGTGAAGTGGATCAGCCCGCGATGCTCGCCGAGTTTCGTGCCGCCGAGGTCGACGATGTCGCCCGCCGTTTCCGCCGCCTCGGGGCGTAGTTTCTTGACCAGGCCCGCGTAATCGCCGTCCGGGACGAAGCAGATGTCCTGGCTGTCGGGTTTGGCTGCAACGCCGAGCCCGAGTTCCGCCGCGATCTCGCGGACGCGCGCCTTGGGTAGGCCACCGAGCGGAAAGCGGAGGTAATCGAGCTGCGTCTGCGTGGTCGCGAACAGGAAATAGCTCTGGTCGCGTGCGGGATCGGCGCCGCGGTGGAGCTCGGCACCGTGTGCGCCTTCGACCCGGCGGACATAATGCCCCGTCGCGAGGCAATCCGCGCCGAGATCGCGCGCGAGCTTCAGCAGGTCGGTGAACTTCGGCCCCATGTTGCACTGGACGCACGGGATCGGCGTGCGACCGGCCAGATACTCGTCGGCGAACTTGTCGACGACCTGCTCACGGAAGCTGGTTTCGTGATCGAACACGTAGTGCGCGATGCCGAGGCGGTCACAGACCGCACGGGCGTCGCGGATATCGCGACCGGCGCAGCACGAGCCTGCGCGGCCGACCGCCTCGCCGTGGTCGTAGAGCTGGAGCGTCACGCCTATCGTCTCGGCACCGGTGGCATGCGCGAGCGCGGCGACGACCGAACTGTCGACGCCGCCCGACATCGCCACGACGATGCGCTTTCCGGCCATGCCCGTATCGGCACTGGCCCCGAGCTGAAAATCGGTCTGATCCATGCGGCGCTACATAAGGGCGGAGGCACCGCGTTGCAAAAAGATGCGTCGATTAACCTCGATCAGGCCAAAGCGAGTGAAAAATGCGACCGGCGAACGTCGCGATGCAACAAATCGGCCACTGCGCGGCGGGTGTTTTACGCAGTCTTCATCCCCTTGGCCTAGACAGGGGCTTCCGAGAATAAAGCGAGTGACCCGTTGGACCTGAGTTTTCCCCGTTTCGATCGCGACGCAGAGGTCACCGTTCTTCCGGGTGACCTGGCCGTCCTGATCGTCGGTATCGCCGCCCGACAGGCAGCGAGCCCGACAGCGGCGGTGCAGGCGGGATTTGCTCGCGCCACGATCGATCCGAAGTTGTTTGCGCCGCTCCACGGTGCGTTCAATGGGCCGATGGCCGCGGCGTTGACCCGTTGGAAGGAGGAATGAAGATGCTGTTTACCGCGGCGTTTCAGCCGATCTTCAAGACCTGCGATTACAGGTCGTGTGTGCGTATCGAGAGGGGGCCCCCCGCCCCGATCAGAGGTTTCAAATGATCGAGAACCAGAAAATCCGTCCCGGCAAGGTCATCGGGCCATTGGGCGAGCAGCTGACGCTCGACAGCCTGCCACCGCCCAGCACCACGCGCTGGGTCGTGCGGCGCAAGGCCGAAGTCGTCGCTGCGGTGAATGGCGGGCTGCTGAGTGTCGACGATGTCTGTGCACGCTACGGCCTGACGGTCGAGGAGTTCGCCGGATGGCAGCGGGCGATCGATCGGTCGGGAATGCCCGGACTGCGCGTGACGCGGATCCAGCACTATAAGTCGTTGTACGAGCGCCAACAAAAGTATTGAGCGGCAAAACTCAAAACGCGAGCGGAACAAAAAACGCCGTTCGCACGTCTTTCCGCCATCGCCCGGATACGGGTTCAACGGAGGGAAAATATCATGGGTCTCATTCTTTGGCTGATCATCGGCGGCGTCATCGGCTGGATCGCTAGCATGATCATGCGCACCGACGCGCAGCAGGGCATCTTCCTGAACATCATCGTCGGCATCGTCGGCGCGTTCATCGGTGGCCTGATCCTGTCGGGTGGTTCGATCAACAACGCACCGCTCACGCTGACCTCGTTCATCGTGTCGCTGCTGGGCGCGATCGTCCTGCTCGCGATCGTGAACCTCGTGCGTCGCGGTAGCGTCCGCTAAGAGTTCGCTTCGTCACGCGAAGATAAAGGGCCGTCCGGGCAACCGGGCGGCCCTTTTTTCGTGCGTGCGATTATTTGCCGGTTCCGCAGCCGGCCTTTGTATCCTCCCCCGCCAGGGAGAGGTAGCGCCGAAGGTGACGGAGGGGGAGGGCACGAAACAGCCGTATCGCTTACCTCCCCCTCCGTCTGGCAAATGCCAGCCACCTCCCCCTGGCGGGGGAGGATTGTGGAGAGGGTCAGTTCAGCAGGAAGCGTACCGACAGCGTGACCGTCACGTCCTTCTCGCCGGGTGCGATCTGCGTGCTGTCCTTGGCCATCGCCGCACGCGCCATGAACATCGGTTGTGCCGGACCACCCGTATCCTGGCCCGATTCCGCGATCGAGACGATCCGCGACACGCGCAGCCCCGCCGCCTTGGCATACAGATCCGCGCGGCGCTTGGCCTGCGCGATCGCGTCGGTCCGTGCCTCGTCCAGCGCCGCGTCGGGCTTGTCGATCGTCAGGTTCGGCCCGTCGATCTGGTTCGCGCCTTGCGCCACCAGCGCGTCGAGGATCGTCCCCGACTTGGCGACATCGCGGAAGCGGATCGAGACGGTGTTGGTCGCCTGATACCCGGTGATCACCGGCGGCTGGTTGTCGGCGTAGCGATATTGCGGCGACAGTTGGACATTCGAGGTAGCCACGTCGCGCGGCGCGACGCCCGCCCGCTTGAGCGCGTCGAGCACCTTGGCCATCCGCTGCGCATTGTCGGTGAGCGCCGCGGCGGCAGTCGGGGACTGCGACACCACACCGGCGCGAATCGTCGCGAGATCGGGAACGCGTGTCGTGCGACCCTCGGCGGTCACGTCCAGCACGGTCCCGGCGGCGGGCACCATCGGCTCGACCGTGGTTGGCGCAGCCTGGGCATTGGCGGCGGCGGGAAGAATCGCGGTGGCGCTCGCCAAGATGGTCAGGAACGATGCGGTCTTCATGATGGTGTCTCCCGTTGAACTGTCCGTGCGTGTCGCCCGGATCGGCTCAACACAAGCTGAACGGCGCAAACTCTGCGAACCGCATTGCGAATAGATCGAAATCGAAGCATGTCTGCATCCTGCGCTCGTCGAGGGGCTTGAGCACGGTGACTTATTCAGATAATACAGCTTGCGAATGGCGAAGCGGGTCGAGACAAGACCGGTCGAAATTGGGATTGTGACGCGCATGAACTACGAGACGAAGACCGTCGGCCAGATTGACGGTGGCGAGACCGAAGACCAGCTCGTGCTCCCCGATTACACCGCACCGTCGCACCGCCGCCGCAACATCATCATCGCGGTCGTCGTCGTGCTGGCGATCATCGGCGCCGTCTTCGCGTTCAAGGGCGGCAAGAAGGACGCCGCTGCCGGTCCGGTCGTCGAGCAGGTGCCGACCGTCTCGGTCGTGGTGCCGGGGCGCAAGACCGTCGACCGCACGATTTCCGCCACCGGCACGATCGCTGCGCGACGCGAAATGCCGGTCGGCGTCGCAGGCGAGGGCGGGATGATCACCCGCGTGCTGGTCGAGCCGGGCCAGTGGGTCGCCGCGGGTCAGGTGCTGGCGACGGTCGATCGTTCGGTCCAGACCGAGACCGCCGCGTCGCTTGCCGCCTCTGTCAGCGTCGCGCGCTCGGACGAAACGATCGCGCAGGCCGAACTCGATCGCGCCAAGCAGCTCGTCGATCGCGGCTTCATCTCGAAGGCCGATCTCCAGCGCAAGGCTGCGACCCGCGACGCCGCCGCCGCGCGCGTGAAGGTGGCGCAGGCGACGCTCGGTGAAGCGCGCGCGCGCAACGGTCGGCTCGATATCCGTGCGCCCGCCGCCGGCCTCGTACTGACGCGCGGTGTCGAATCGGGTCAGGTCGTCGGCGCGGGTACCGGCGTGCTGTTCCGCATGGCCGCGGACGGCCAGATGGAAATGCGCGCGCAGTTGAGCGAAGCGGATCTTGCCGGGCTCCATGCTGGCGCGCGTGCGACCGTCGTTCCGGTCGGCACGACTCAGGGCTTCCCGGGCCAGGTGTGGCAGGTCTCGCCGGTGATCGACCCGCAGAGCCGCCAGGGCATCGCGCGAATTGCGGTCAAGTACGACCCTGCGCTGCGGCCGGGTGGTTTCGCCGCGGCGACGATCGTCGGCGGTGCGACCCAGGCACCGTTGCTCCCCGATTCGGCGCTGCAGAGCGACGAGAAGGGCAGCTTCGTCTATATCATCGGCGCCGATAACAAGGCCGTGCGCCGCGATATCAAGATCGGCCAGGTCTCCGATGCGGGCGTGACGATCCTCAGCGGACTCGACGGAACCGAGCGAGTAGTGTTGTCTGCAGGCGGGTTCCTGGCGCCCGGGCAGAAGGTGAAGCCGGTCACGAAGAAAGCGAGCTGAGCTCATGAACTTTCGCAACATCTCGGCCTGGGCGATCCGCAACCCGGTGCCGCCGATCGTGCTGTTCATCGCGCTGACGCTGGCGGGCATCGTCAGCTTCATGCGGATGGACGTGAATAACGATCCGGACATCGATTTCCCGATCGCGATCGTCGTCATCAACCAGCCGGGCGCCGCGCCGACCGAGCTCGAGACGCAGGTCACGCAGCGCGTCGAGGCAGCAGTCCGTTCGCTCCAGGGCATTGACGAAATCACCTCGACCGTGACCGAGGGCCAGTCGCAGACCGTCGTCCAGCTCAGCATCGGCACGCCGATCGACCGTGCCGTCACCGACGTCCGCGACGCGATCGCACAGATCCG
>Ga0247809_1000193_pt1 | contig 32548 bp, 30 predicted proteins | sample UWRJL104311B1_FD_180951 | JGI IMG/M metagenome (GOLD analysis project Ga0247809, IMG submission 180951) | Plant litter microbial communities from Arlington Agricultural Research Station in Wisconsin, United States - UWRJ-L104-311B-1 | ecosystem: Environmental > Terrestrial > Plant litter >...
TCCGCAAACCATTACATCTGCACCAAGCTTCTGCAGGCATAATATGTTTGATATAGCTACACGTGAATGCAGAATATCACCTACAATTACTACTTTTTTGCCCGCTACATCACCTAATTTTTCCCTGATGGAATAGGCATCCAGTAATGCCTGCGTAGGATGTTCATGTGCACCATCTCCCGCATTGATGATTCGTGCGTCAATATGTTTGCTCAGAAAAACTCCTGCTCCTGCATAAGGATGTCTCATGACCACCATATCCACTTTCATGGAAAGGATATTGTTCACCGTGTCAATCAGTGTTTCTCCTTTACTCACTGAAGAGGAGGAAGCCGCGAAATTGATCACATCCGCAGAAAGCCTTTTCTGAGCCAGTTCAAAAGATAGTTTGGTACGGGTAGAGTTTTCGAAAAAGATATTCGCTATAGTAATATCACGCAGTGAATTCACCTTTCGGATGGGCCTGTTGATCAGTCCTTTGAAATTGTCTGCAGTTTTGAAAATCAATTCAATATCATTCAGGGTAATATCTTTGATGCCTAAAAGATGTCTGGTTGATAGTTTTTCTGCTGCCATTTTCTACTTATTTCGTTCTGATAATAAAATTACTTTGTCTTCACCCTCGGTCTCTTTCCAGCTTACTTTCACCAGTTGTGAATCTAAACTATCCACCTGCTGTCCGATATAGTCAGGTTCTATAGGCAACTGCCTTGAAAAACGCCTGTCGATCAGCACCATCAATTCTACTTTGTCTGGTCGACCGTAACTTTGCAGTGCATCCATTGCTGCCCTGATCGTTCTGCCTGTCCACAGTACATCATCAAATAAGATCACATTTGTACCTTCAATAGGAAAATCTATAGAGTTACTGCTTGCAGTGACAAATCCATCTTTTCTTCTGAAATCATCCCTGAAAAAGGTAATATCTAAATTTCCCTTTTGTATGGTGTTGATCTTAAGTATTTCTGAAAGTTCTTGTTGTACCCTGTCTGCGAAATAACTTCCGCGGGGCTGAATACCAATGAGTACGGTATTAGAAAAATCATTGTGATTCTCAATTAATTGATGACAAAGTCTCTTAATTGTGATTTGGAATTTTTTACCGTCTAGCAGGGTTCGTTTTTGCATTGACAAATTGATTACGCAAATATAAAAAATCAGATGGAATTATGCAGTCCATTTCCTAAAAAAATCAAATTAGCCCTCATAATCACTTCCTGTAAAAGCTAATTGCTTAACTTTGAGCCATGCAGCATCCCATAATATTTTTTGACGGCGTTTGTAATCTCTGCACAGGCTCAGTAAAATTTGTCATTAAAAGGGATCATGCCGATTTATTCCGCTTTGCCCCCCTGCAAAGTGACCATGCTGTGCAACACCTAAAGCGAAAAGGCGTTAACCCTAACACACTCGACTCCATCATCCTTCTCGAAAATGATATCGTTTATACCCAGTCTACAGCTGCCTTAAGAATCGCCAGACATCTTGACGGCGCCTGGCCACTGCTCTACGCTTTTATTATCATCCCTGCATTCATCAGAGATGGAATCTATCGCCAGATTGCCAAAAGAAGATACCAGCTCTGGGGAAAAGAAGACAGCTGCATCATTCCTACACCCGCCTTAAAAGCAAAATTCCTTTCATAGATTAAGCCAAATTCACCCATTGTGCTGGGCACAAGATCAGTTAAGGCGAGAAAATAGACAACTCTGCTAATCCTCATGCGATCAGATGATCTAAAAGAAACAGACAGGCGAATGTGAGGGCCTAGGATTGTTGCCTTCTTCAGGCAATATTCCAGCCCGAACATCGTCTGTCTGTTTCTCCACGCAGCAAGGATACATCCCCTCTTTACCCAAAAAAAATAAGTCACAAAAAAAAGCATCCCTTAACGGGGATGCTTTTAAATATATAAGCTTTTAAGATTACTTAGCTTTGTTTTTGCTTTCTTCGCCTTCCATTTGCTCTTTCAATTGTGCAAGAACACCTAGATCACCAAGAGTTGATTTCTCAACAGAATCTTTAACTTTTTTAACTGCATTGCTTGAAGCTTTTGCGTCTTTTTTCTTAGTCGCTCTTTCTTCAGCAGCAACCTCAGCTTTAGCCTCTTCCCAGATACGGGCGTGAGAAACAACGATACGTTTAGCATCTTTGTTAAACTCAATGATTCTGAAATCATTAGTTTCTTCAGCTTTGATAGTTGAACCGTCTTCTTTAGCCATGTGTTTAGTTGGAACGAATCCTTCTACACCATATGGTAAAGCAATAACAGCACCTTTATCAGTTACTTTAACAACAGTTCCCTGGTGGATTGAATCTAACGTGAAGATAGTTTCAAAAGTATCCCAAGGGTTTTCTTCTAATTGTTTATGACCTAAGCTTAATTTACGGCTATCAACGTCTAATTCTAAAACAACTACGTCTAATGTATCACCAACTTTAGTGAATTCGTTAGGGTGGTTAACTTTTTTAGACCATGAAAGATCAGAGATATGGATTAATCCATCAATACCTTCTTCAATTTCCACGAATACACCGAAGTTAGTCATGTTTTTAACTACAGCAGTATGTTTGCTTCCGATAGGATATCTTTCAGCAACATTTTGCCATGGATCTTGAGTTAATTGCTTAATACCTAAGCTCATTTTGCGTTCGTCTCTGTCTAAAGTTAATACTTCAGCTTCGATTTCATCGCTAACTTTCAAGAATTCCTGTGGACTGCGTAAGTTTTGTGACCAAGACATTTCTGATACGTGAATTAAACCTTCAACACCAGGAATGATTTCTAAGAATGCTCCGTAATCAGCTACAGTAACGATTTTACCTTTAACTTTAGATCCAACAACAAGGTTAGTATCTAAACTTTCCCAAGGGTGTGGAGTTAATTGTTTCAATCCTAAAGCAATACGTTTTTTCTCGTCATCAAAGTCAAGAACAACAACATTGATTTTCTCATCTAAGCTCAATACTTCTTTTGGATGCTCTATGCGGCCCCAAGAAATATCAGTAATGTGAAGTAAACCATCTACACCACCTAAATCGATGAATACACCGAAGTCAGTAATGTTTTTAACAGTTCCTTCTAATACCTGACCTTTTTCAAGTTTAGATACGATCTCAACTTTTTGACTTTCTAAATCGTCTTCGATTAAGATTTTGTGCGATACTACAACGTTTTTAAATTCGTGGTTGATTTTCACAACTTTGAATTCCATTGTTTTACCTACATAAACATCGTAATCACGGATCGGTTTGATGTCAATTTGTGATCCAGGTAAGAATGCTTCAACACCCATGATGTCAACGATAAGACCACCTTTAGTACGGCTTTTAACAAATCCGTTGATGATTCTGTCGTTATCAAGAGCTTCGTTGATAGATTCCCATGATCTTTGAGTTTTAGCTCTTTTACGAGATAAAATCAATTGACCATTTGCATCTTCAGGCGCCTCAACGAATACATCAACTGTATCGCCGATCTTCAAATCAGGAGTATCACGGAATTCAGAAGTAGATACTAAACCGTCAGATTTAAATCCTACGTTTAATACAACATCTTTGTTGTTGATTGAAACAACAATACCGCTAATGATTTCACCTTGGTTGATTTGATTGAAAGTATCGGTATACATGTCTTCAAACTTTTTACGGTCTTCGTCAGAGTAATTTCCGAATGCTTTGTCGTCTGCATCCCAGTCAAAATCTTGATCTGGTGTTGCTAATGATGATTTGATCTGTTCGATCGACAATGAATCTGCTTCAGATTCAATCGTTTCTTTTTCAGTCAGACGGGCGTCTGCACCTTGTAATTCGGCTTTTTTAGCCAATAATTCTTTTTCTGCTACTTGTTTTTTTGCCATTAATCATTTAATCTCCTTTTTCCCTTGAGGGACTGCAAAGATAGAAATTAATATTTTTAATGAAAGAATTTTTTAATAAATGTTGTTGATTGTGAACAGATTGTGTTAAAACTGTGCAATAAAAAGACCGTTGTAAATTTTTAACGGTCTTTTTATATTCTATATTTATGCAGGAAGATGTGCTTTTACGCGCTCAAGCGCAAATTCAAGTTGCTCTTCCTGTGTGATATCCGTATTGTCCAGTATGATGGCATCTTCTGCTCTTACCAATGGACTTTCCAGTCTGGTTGTATCTGCATAATCGCGGTGCGCCAGGTTCTCAAAAACATCCTCCAGAGAAGTTTCTGTATCGCCCTTGCTTTGCAGTTCTCTGAAACGGCGTTCTGCACGGACCTTCGGATCTGCCGTCATAAAAAACTTTACCGGTGCATCAGGAAATACTGTAGTACCTATATCACGGCCATCCATTACAATGTTTTTAGAGTTTCCCATCCGCTGTTGTTGTTTGACCATCTCTGTACGTACAAATTTATGTGCAGAAACTTCGCTCACATTTTGTGAAACCGGCATTTGTCTGATTTCTTCCGAAACCTCTTCACCATTAAGTGTGATATGTGATTCATAATCCCTGGAATGAAAATTCAGCTCGATATGCTGTAAGCCATCTTTCACAGCAACAGGATCGGTCATATCGATATGGTGACGGATAAAATATAAAGTTACCGCCCTGTACATCGCTCCACTGTCGATATAAATAAAACCCAACTTCTTTGCGAGTGCTTTTGCTAATGTGCTCTTGCCACATGATGAATATCCATCTATAGCTACAACCAGATTTTTTCCCATATGCGGGCAAAGTTACTATTTTTGTGGAATGATACCTGACAAAGAAGAAATAGTAAAATACGTTTTGTTTAAGACCTCCAGGAGTGGGGGAAAAGGCGGGCAAAATGTGAATAAGGTATCAAGTAAGGTAGAGCTGATTATTAATATTGCAGCAGCAGATTTCCTGACAGAGGCAGAGAAGATCTTGCTCGGTGTAAGACTTGCCAATCGTCTCGATCAGGAGGGCAACCTGCATATTGTATCTCAGGAGGACCGTAGTCAGCTTAACAACAAAGAGAAAACAATAGAAAAGCTGCTTGCGCTCCTGAGACTATCATTGCATGTCGACAAGAAAAGGAAGCCAACAAAAACGCCCTATTCCGTGATCATGAAAAGAAAAAGCGATAAAAAATCTATCGCTGTTAAAAAAGAAAGCAGAAGGAAACCCGGTATGCACGACTAAAAAAGGGCAGTTTTAAAGCTATTATATATGCTTACTGTTAATTAAACCTGTAGAACATGCTGATCGATCCCCATTGATGGGCTCTGGCCGTGCTTTTCACTTCCTTCGTTTTAAATATCACCCCAAAATCTACCGTGAAGCGCTGTGAACTGTAATCTACTCCCAGCTGCTGCGCAAATACCAAAGGCTTCTGACCAAAGGTAACCGGACTGTTATTGTTAAACATGCTACCTTGAATCGTTGCATCATAAGCCACCAGATTTAACTGTGGTTTCGCATAAAAGAAAAATTCCCTTTTTACCAGTGCTTTGGTTTTGGCGTTATTTCCGATCACGGCATTGGTATAAGCAGAGTTGAAGAGCTGGTTTAAATTACCAGTTCTAAAAAGTATTCCTGCACCAGCACCGCTAAACGTAGTACCGAGGTTTGCATATCCTTCCAACGAAAATTCTACTGCATTATCTGCCGTACGGGTGAGCAGGCGGGAATATTGTGCAGAGAGATTTACAGCCAGCTCATTTCTGATCTGGTAATCCCATCCCTCTAAATCATAAAAACCTACCACCCGGTGTAATAACTCCTGTCCGTCTTCAGCTAATGAATTCGGACCCGTAGTACCGATTTGTGCCGAAGCTTTCAATATACTTTCATTGCTGTAAAACCAGTTCATTGCACCTTCAACATACAGATAACCTGCAAATGGTCTGTCCTGAAATGCAGGATCAGGTGCATAACCTGAATAAGGATTATACATTTTCTGTCCCACAGAGATCTCATAAGTTTTTTTCTCCAGGCCTTCTCTCAGCTTTTGCTGATCCATGGCATGGCGGAAATTGATAAACAAACCATTCGTATAATAACGGTCAGATCCTTGCCCTAAGTAAGAATCGTTATCACTTTTAAAGCCAAACTCATTTTTATAGGTCTGCGCGTTTATAATATAAGAAGAACATAAAAGCAGCGAGAAGATGAATAACCGTTTAGTTGTCATTGTATATCAATTAAAAAAAGCTCCGGATATCCGGAGCTTTAAAGGTATTATTTTAAATAAAATATTTGATCAATTAGTTCGTAACAGCTTTTACTTTGATCGTTAAATCCTGTGGATCTTTCACTTTATCCTTCATCAGGGCCAGTTCAATTACTTCTTTCATTTCAGTAACGTAGTGGAAGTTCAGGTCTTTGATATAACTTTCTTTGATCTCCAGAATATCCTTGCGGTTAGACTTACATAAAATGATATCTTTTATGTTTGCCCGTTTAGCAGCAAGAATTTTTTCTTTGATTCCACCTACCGGTAATACTTTTCCGCGCAGCGTAATTTCGCCTGTCATGGCTAAATTAGATTTTACTTTACGTTGCGTAAAAGCTGAAGTCAGTGCCGTCAACATGGTAATGCCCGCTGAAGGGCCATCCTTAGGCGTTGCACCCGCAGGAACATGTACATGTATATCCCATAAATCAAATAACTGATTATCGATATCAAATAATGCGGCATGTGCACGTAGATAGGCCAGTGCAATAACTGCAGATTCCTTCATCACATCACCCAGGTTTCCGGTTAGGGTTAACTTTCCTTTACCCGGACTTAAGCTGGCTTCAATAAATAAAATATCGCCACCCACTTGAGTCCATGCTAATCCTGTTACCACACCTGCAACTTCATTACCTTCATATAAATCTTTGTCATAGATAGGTGCGCCTAAAATACGTTCTACATCTTCAAGACTTAATGTTGGCTCGTAAGTTTCTTCCATTGCAATTTTTGTTGCAACACCGCGTACCAGTGAACCGATTTTTTTCTCCAGTCCGCGTACACCAGATTCACGTGTATAATCTTCAATCACCTTTTCAATCAGTCCATTTTTCAGGATGATATCTTTTGTTTTGATGCCGTGCTGCTCCTTCTGTTTAGGTAACAGGTATTTCTTAGCAATCTCTATTTTTTCTTCTATCGTGTAACCGTTTACTTCAATAATCTCCATACGGTCCAGCAAAGCAGGCTGAATGGTATTTAAAGAGTTTGCCGTAGCGATAAAAAGTACATTCGAAAGATCATAATCTGCCTCTACATAATGATCGTTAAATGCGTTGTTCTGTTCAGGATCCAGCACTTCAAGCAGCGCAGAAGAAGGGTCGCCCCTATGGTCAGCACCAACTTTATCAATTTCATCCAGTACAAATACAGGATTTGCTGCACCAGCCTTTTTGATCGACTGAATAATACGTCCCGGCATCGCACCGATATAAGTTTTTCTATGACCGCGAATTTCTGCCTCATCTCTGATGCCGCCAAGTGCCATACGCACATATTTACGGTTCAATGCTTTCGCTATAGATTTTCCCAATGAAGTTTTACCCACTCCCGGAGGGCCTACCAAACAAATGATCGGCGCCTTCATATCACGCTTTAACTTTAATACAGCAAGGTATTCGATAATACGTTGTTTTACCTTCTCTAATCCGAAATGATCTTTATCCAGAACTTTTTGCGCACGTTTTAAGTCAAAGTTGTCCTTCGTGAAGTCATTCCATGGCAGGTCGAGCAGTAACTCCAGGTAGTTAATCTGCACAGAGTAATCTGGTGCTGCAGGATTCATACGACCCAGCTTTTCAAGCTCTTTATTGAAATGATCTTTTACCTGTACCGACCATTTTTTCTTTCTGGAACGTGTTTCAAGTGCTTCATATTCCATGTCTGACGAGTTACCGCCAAGTTCTTCCTGGATAGTCTTTAATTGCTGATTCAGGAAATAATCTCGCTGCTGTTTATCCAGATCCACACGTACTTTCGACTGAATCTGGTTTTTTAGTTCCAGCATTTGCAGTTCCAGCGTAAGTAATTCCATTACCATCATGGCTCTTTCCCTGAGGTTGTCCATTTCCAGCATCTTCTGTTTGTCCATTACATCTGCATTCATATTAGAAGAGATGAAATTGATTAAGAAAGAAGTGCTTTCGATATTCTTAAGTGCCATTCCCGCTTCGCTCGGAATGTTAGGTGATAATTGTATAATTTGAGAAGACATCTCCCTGATCGAAGCAACCAGTGCTTTGAATTCCTTGTCAACTTTATGTTTTGCCTCCGTAAACTTGCTTACTTTAACCTTAATGTAGGGTTCAGACTGTACCTCTTCCAATAAGCTAAAACGCTGTTTACCTTGTATGATTACCGTAGTATTTCCATCAGGCATCTGCAGCATTTTGATAATATGTGCTACAGTTCCTACTTTATTCAGCTGCTCAAAAGTCGGATCTTCTATTGATACATCAAGCTGAGAAACTACACCAATGATTTTGTTGCCCTTGTAGGCTTCTTTTATCAATTTTATAGATTTATCCCTTCCAACTGTTATCGGTATTACCACACCAGGAAAAAGAACTGTATTCCTTAACGGTAAAATAGCTAAAATTTCCGGAGTTTCTTCATTATTCATCTCATCCTCATCGTGTTGCGACATTAGTGGAAAAAATTCTGTATCTTCATTTATGATGGGTAGTGCATTGCCAAAATCAAACTGATCTTTTATACTCATTAAATAGGCCTTTCTAAGATAAAAAACGACAATGTGACAGTATGCCGTTTATAAAATATTAATTATATATATCTGTCTATATTTTCAACTCTTGTGCCAAACAGCTAATATCGTATTTTACTGTTAAAAAGGCAGGGTCTGAAAAAATCTTTGGCTACTTTATCATATTTTATCTTTATGAGCGTTAACTTATAATATTTCTAAATCGCAATAACATTATTGTTGATACCTTGGATTTTATATCTTTATTCTTTTAATAATACAATTTGATGAATTATATTAAACAAACGCTTGTTCTATTATTTGTTATATCTGCCTATTCTGGCTTTGCGCAAAGTGGAAGCTATGATAAATTAGGCATGCAGGCCATGATGAGGGGCGATTATAAAGGTGCTGTTGCACAATTAGCAAAAGCAGATACAAAAACTCCTAACAGCCCGAATGTATTGAAGATGTTGGGATATTCTTATTTTCAATGCGGTGATTTTGAGAATTCAATCGAGACTTACAGCCGTTTAATCATTTTGAAGCCTTCGGATTACTCTGCTTATTATTACAGGGGGAAAGCAAGACAAAATGTGGCAAACGACCCTAAAGAGTCACTAAACCAAATGAGAGAGAATTTTTATCTTTCTGCAATTAAGGATTTCACTAAAGCTATTGAGATCAATGGAGAAGAAGATACGCAGCTGTTGCAAAACAGAGGCCTGGCTTATAAAGACTATGCAATTTACAAATCTTACAAGATCAAAAAGAAAGCAGAGAAAGAAGCTTGTATAGCTTTATTTAACAATTCTATTTCAGATTTTCAGAAGGTACTAGTGGTACAACCCTTGCGTAAAGACATTATCTCACTGATAGATTACGTAAAAGCGCAGATCTCGAGCTTAAGGTAAAATAAGTTATCATTCATAAAAAAAGCCATTTTCATACGCTGAAAATGGCTTTTTTTATGAATGATAACTATCCCTCTGCTTATGATTTCATACTGAAGAAACCTGGAGATATATCCCCCTGTTATTTAATAAATAACCCGGAGATGCGGTAATTCTTCTCATTAAGCAATTTGATATGCTGTGTTTTTTTAATCTCATATAAGCTATCCGGAAAATAAGACAGCGTGTCATTAGAGGAATAAAGTATATTGGTGGTATTGAGCAGGATCTTAATGCTTTTCACACGACCATTGTGATGTGTTACGGTAAGCGACTTTACAGGTATTTTATCTACAGACGAACTGTAAATATCTTCATTACTCTTTCTCACCACCTTGAACATACCTTGCCATGCCGATTTATTGATATCAGCATCCGAGAAAACGGAGAGTTCCTTTGTCCAGTCACCGATCTTTATTTTTTTGCTTTCTGCAGCAGCATTCACAATCACCGTTTTCTGAATTTCAGGCCTTGCTGCGTTTAACCGCTCTGCTTCCTTGGCCATATAACCTTTAAGGTCAAAATAATGTACCGCTGTCAATCCTTTTTCAGCCGGTGCTGTAGAATTACAGGCCATAAAGAAGAGTGACAGTGATAAAAGGAATATTGTTTTCCTCATTAGATTAAATAATTTCCGGTCATTATTGCGGGTTTTTCAATTCCCATCAATTTTAGAATAGTCGGTGCAACATCACCTAATTTACCATCAGCAATTGACGTATAATCCGTACCAACCAGAATACATGGAACAAGGTTGGTAGTATGTGCAGTGTTTACCGAACCATCGTTATTTACCATAAATTCTGAATTTCCATGATCAGCAAGAATAATAAATGCATAACCATTTTCAAGTCCTTTCGTCACCACTGCTTCTGCACATCGATCTGCAGTTTCAACAGCTTTTACTACCGCTTCAAAAACACCAGTATGGCCAACCATATCAGGGTTCGCAAAATTAAGGCAGATAAAGTCCGCCCAGCCTGTTTCCAGCTCTGCCGTAATCTGATCTGTAATGCCTTGTGCACTCATCTCAGGCTGTAAATCATAAGTCGCTACCTTTGGTGAAGGAACCATCAGCCTTTTCTCATTTTCAAAAGGCAATTCTCTGCCACCCGAGAAAAAGAAGGTAACGTGAGGATATTTTTCTGTTTCGGCAATACGGATCTGATTTTTATGATTTTTTTCTAAGATTTCTCCAAGTGTTTCCGTAAGATCGTCTTTCGTGAAGATCACTTTTACATTTTCAAAGTTCTCATCATAGGTCGTCATCGTTACATAGTATAATGGCAACTTGTGCATACCAAATTCAGGGTAATCATTTTGCGTCAGTGCCGCAGTAATTTCCCTTCCCCTGTCTGTTCTGTAGTTAAAGCAGATCACTACATCATCCGGCTGAATGGTAGCCACTGGTTTGCCATCATTTTCAGTCACCACAATAGGTTTGATAAATTCATCTGTGATACCTTCAGCGTAGGAGCGCTCAATTGCCGCAATTGGATCTGAGGTATGTTCTCCAATACCATTGGTCATCACATCATAGGCTTGTTTAACCCTTTCCCAACGTGAATCTCTGTCCATCGCATAATAACGGCCAATTAAACTGGCTATTTTTCCTGTAGAGGTTTTAAGATGCTGATCCAGGTCTTTGATAAATCCCAGACCACCATTTGGATCTGTATCCCTTCCATCAAGAAAGGCATGTACAAATACATCTTTCAATCCTTCTTCATTGGCTGCATCGCATAATCCTTTCAGGTGATTGATGTGGGCATGTACACCTCCATCAGAGACCAATCCGATAAAATGTACCGCTTTGTTATTATTCTTTGCATAGCTGAATGCGTCAACTAATGTCTGATTGGTTTTTATTGAACCATCACTAATCGCTTTATTGATCCTGCCCAATTCCTGATAAACCACTCTTCCTGCACCCAGGTTCATATGGCCGACTTCAGAATTTCCCATTTGTCCGATTGGTAGTCCGACAGCTTCACCTGAAGCTTCCAGTTTTGAATTCGGGTATTTTTGAAGCAGAGAATCAAAAAAAGGAGTGTTTGCTGCGTAAGCAGCATCTGAACTATCTTGGTTTCCGTATCCCCATCCATCAAGAATGAGGAGCATAACTTTCTTATTATTCATCAGGAATTAATTGTGTTTCGTCATTATAATTGCTTTCTCAGATATTTAGCCTTTTTAGTCCAATGGCCATATCATTGAACAAAGATAAGCCTATTGGGGTTTTATCTGTAATATAAATATCATTTCTATAAAGCTAAAGGCTAGTCTGATTTTTTACCCCTGGCAGGGAGAATCCGCATCGTTATCTATTCAAGATTGTTGATGTTTTAACATGTAATATTATTACTGCCTTTAATAAAAAATTTCTTTATTAAGGTTTAAGTTTTCGTATGTTTATAGGTGTATACTAATGTGAAAATAATTTAGATGTTATCTGATAACCATTACCAACATAAATATCACAAATAGTGTTGGAAAGATCATGATAGCTTCATTACCGATAGAAACCAAATATTTACTGATGAAAAACTTGTTCTTCCCTCTGCTTATTGCAACTGTATTTATAATTTCATGTGAGAAAAATGAGGAGCCTCCTATCAAGGAAGAACCTGTCACCCCGGTTAAACCTACAGATAGTGTTCCTGCAGATACGGTACCTGCTGCAGATGTAAAAATCCGTAAACTTGATTCTATCAGAAAAATCGTTGCAGCTAACGGTTCAAAGTATTCCATAATTTCAGACAGTGTCTGGGCAGACAATAGTGGTATCACTTTCCGAGTTCAGACAAAAGGCGACTTAGTAACGACTGCGTTCTCTGTCACACCAGCAATAGAGCAAAAGATTTTCCCTGGTGCATTGCTCAAAGGGAATACCTTTTTGAACGGAACTTATGCTCCACTAACGGGATATCAGCAGAATCCTGTGGTATTACTTTCCAACTCACCATTATTTGACGAGGATTCCGGAAAAATAACCCCTTCTTTAGCCCTAACGAACAGTTTTATCAAATCATCACTTGCGGGTAGCAAACCCGGACAGGTAGATGCCATTGGTTTCAGTAACGGTATCGCATTTGAAAACTATAGTGAGATTTCGATGAATTCAAGAGTATCATGGGATTTTTCAAGTCTGGTGATTCGTCAATTGGGCAACCATGGGCACATCAAAAAGAAATACGGTTTCTATGCTACTTTTGATCTGTCTATATTTTCTTTGGATGCTGATTACTTTGGTGAGGGGGGCTCCATCTTTGCACCTGGAACTGATGCAGCTGCAATACCGGACAATCCTGTAATTATAAGTAGTGTTACCTATGGCAGGAAGGCGATTATTGCCATTGAATCAGATGCTGCTTTTCAGCAAATTAAGACCGCATTCCAGGCAGTGATAGATAAGAAGGCGAGTGATGCCGATAAAAAACTGTTGCAGGAGTCGACCATAACAATTTCTATGCGTGGCTTTAATGAGGAAGCTACAAAAACTATTCAGGTACTTAAGGGCTACGATCAGGTGAGTTTATTTGCTCAGACCTTAACAGGAAGCGGTACTTTCTCAGCAACAGATTATGGAGTACCGGTTGATTTCTATTGTAATTCGGCGAGTGACCGCTCTACTGTACGCAAAGGCTTCAACTTCAGGCTGGATTATCCTGTGAAATAAATATAGGGCACAATGGCATAATTTGTGTGGGAAATAATGACTAACTTTAGCTATGATTAGACCACTGCTACCGGCACTCATTCTATTGATTCAGTTTATCTGTCAATCGCCTCTTCAGGGGGATATTGTAGATAACTTATCGGTATTGTTCAAGTCTGCAAATTCAAAAGAAATCAGTAAGAATTTTTCTTCGTCTATAGAACTTACATTAAATGACCAGGAAGATGTCTACTCAAAAGCGCAGGCCGAGCAGATTCTGAGAGATTTCTTTACTAAAAATCCACCCGCTAACTCCACTGTTGTTCACCTGATTAATACCAATCCAAATTATCGTTTCGGCATCCTTTCCCTGAGTACAAAGAATGGAAAGTTCAGGGTCGCCATCAGTTTAAAAAAGGCGGCTAATGCCTTCCTGATAACTGAATTGAGGATCGAACCTGATAAATAATGATTTTTTTTTCTTTAAAAATGCTATTTTTGATGTAAAATACAAGTTTTGGATAAGGAATTAATAGGACAATTTATCAAAAATGCGATCGCTGAAGATCTGGGCGATGGCGATCATACTTCACTTTCAACTATTCCCGCGGGTACAATCGGGAAAGCTAAATTATTGATTAAAGAGGATGGCATCCTTGCTGGTATAGAACTTGCGCTAGAAATCTTCAATCAGGTAGATGCTGGCCTTCAGACAGCCGTTTTCATCAATGATGGTGCTGAGGTTAAATATGGTGACATTGCTTTTACTGTTGAAGGAAGTTCTCATTCAATATTGCTGGCCGAAAGGTTAGTACTTAATTGTATGCAACGTATGAGTGGGATTGCTACAAAAACCAATCGTATCGTTAAACTGCTTGACGGTTATTCAACAAAATTATTAGATACCCGAAAAACAACACCTGGCCTTAGATATCTGGAGAAGTGGGCTGTAAGGATAGGGGGAGGAGTAAACCATCGTATCGGTTTATATGACATGATCTTAATCAAAGATAATCATGTGGATTATGCCGGAGGAATAGCCAATGCCATCACAGCCGCAAATAATTACATTACAGATAAGGGCAAGCAGCTGGAAATCGAAATAGAAGTCAGAAATCTGGAGGAATTAAATCAGGTACTGGCTAAAGGTATGGTCAACAGAATCATGCTTGACAATTTTAGTTTTGATGATTTAAGGCAGGCTGTAAAACTAATCGATCATAATTATGTTACTGAAGCATCGGGGGGTATTGTTGAAGAAAATATTACTGACTATGCTGCTTGTGGTGTTGATTTCATCTCCATGGGTGCATTGACCCATTCTGTTAAAAGTTTAGACATGAGTTTAAAAGCCTTGTAGGGAATGATATCTATTTATTCTATTTCCGCTGTTATTTTAGCTTATTTATGTGGTTCAATTCCTACTGCGGTATGGCTTGGTCAGGCTTTCTATGGTGTTGACGTAAGGGAGTATGGTAGTGGTAATGCCGGTGCCACTAATTCCTTTCGCGTGCTCGGCAAAAAGGCTGGTATGGCCGTTATGATTATTGATATCGCAAAAGGATTTACGGCAACTAAACTCGCTTATTTTATCGGATTATCCGTAACAGGGCCACATCATTCTGCTCAATTTGTAAATTATGAGCTTGCACTTGGTGTAACGGCTGTAATGGGACATTTATTCCCGATTTTTGCGGGCTTTAGAGGTGGAAAAGGCGTAGCTACACTTTTTGGAATGATTTTAGCAGTCAACTTTCCGGCAGCGATGCTTTGCGTTCTTGTCTTTGTTGTGGTGCTCCTGCTTACAAAATATGTATCTCTAAGCTCTATATGTGCCGGATTTACGTTTCCATTGAGTATTGTCTTTATATTACATTCTACTATTAAGTCGGAAGTATTATATGGAATGGTGGTTTGTATCCTGATTCTGGTTACCCATCAGAAAAACCTGGAGCGCCTGCTTAAAGGCAAAGAGTCGAAAGTTTATCTGTTTAAAAAGAAAAACGACCAATAAAAAACAAATATCATACCTTATGAAAAAGTTAACACTAATGGGTATTGCAGCTGCAATATTGATGACTTATGCATGCTCTACTGTTCCCCTTTCTGGCAGAAACAGGATTAGTTTTGTAAATGAAAGTGAAATGCAAACGGCTGCTGCCTCTAGTTATTCCACACTATTGAAAGATCCTCAAACTAAAGTGTTGAATAATGCGGATGCTGCAAGGGTTAAAAGAATAGGTCAGAAAATTGCTGCCGCTGTAACAAAGTATATGAATGCCAATGGTTACGCATCACAGATACAAGGTTTCAACTGGGAATTTAACCTGATTGACAGCAAAGAGGTAAATGCATGGTGTATGCCAGGTGGTAAAGTGGCGGTTTATTCAGGTATTTTACCTGTAGCTAAGGATGATGCAGGATTAGCTACTGTAATGGGACATGAAATTGCACATGCTGTTGCACAGCATTCTTCGGAACGCGCATCTAAAGCTGCTGTTGCTGAGGGTGTTGGTGGTTTGATTGGCGCTGCTACAGGGAATAAAACTGCTGCGACACAAAATGTGATTAACCAGGTTTATGGAATTGGCGCACAAGGATTTTATCTGTTGCCAAATTCAAGAACACAGGAGTTGGAGGCCGACCATTTGGGATTGATTTTTATGTCGATGGCTGGGTATAATCCTTCAAATGCAGTTAGTTTCTGGCAACGTATGGCTGCGGCGAGTGCAGGTTCGCAAAAGCCAGCAGAGTTTATGAGTACTCACCCGGCGGATGCAACGCGTATTGCACAGATTCAGAAAGATCTTCCGGAAGCGCAGCGTTATTTTAATTCAACTTCTGGTAAGCCGGTGCAGTAGGGCTTTAAGAATATACAAAAAAAGGGAGTCCTGGTTCCGCCGGCCTATCTTTTGCTACGCAAAACATAGAAGGTCGGAACCAGGACTCCCTTTTTTTGTTGACAGGATGCATAAAGTGAAATGGCTATAGCAGAAACGCTTTAGATGGAAGTGATAATTGAATGCGTACTATTGCAGAATCTTATAGTAACATTTTGTTAGGCACTCTCCAGGGTTTTGATCATCGCTGAAGCCTTGAGCATACATTCGGCATATTCATCTTCCGGAGCAGATGCATACGTAATTGCACCGCCTACCTGGAAGGAAAGATATTTTGCAGTGGCATTGTAAAGGATGCTGCGGATCACTACATTGAAATCAAAATCACCTACCGGACTGATATAGCCGAAAGCGCCTGAATAAATTCCTCTCCGGCTCACTTCAGTCTGTTCTATTAATTCCATTGCACGGATCTTAGGAGCACCTGTCATTGATCCCATGGGGAAGGTATTGCGTATGGCGTCTATGGGATGCAGGTTTGGGTTGATTTGACAGCTAATGGTAGAGATCATCTGATGGACCTGTGGAAAGGTATAGATACCAAAGAGTTCGTCTACTTTTACGGTTCCGGGTACTGCACTTTTTGTTAAATCGTTGCGTACCAGGTCAACAATCATTACATTTTCTGCCTGTTCTTTAGTGTTATTTCTTAGGGCTATTTTTCTGTTTTCGTCTTCGGCAGCATCGGCACTTCTTTTTGAGGTGCCTTTAATGGGTTGGGATATTAATTTATCAGCCCGTTTGCATAGGAATCTTTCCGGGCTGGCCGAAAGGATGTACTTATCTTTTATCTTGAAGAAACCGCCGAAAGGGGTGGGAGAGAGCTGAACCAGATTTTGGTACACTTCAAAAGGATTGATTGCTGCATTTTCGGCAAAGAACTCCTGGCAGAAATTTACTTCATAGATGTAGCCCCTTGATATATGCTCCCGCAGTTCTTCTACTTTGCTGATATAGGTGGCTTTATCCAGGCGAGGTATGATGTTAACGCTTGTTTTTACTATTTCCTTGCTGTGTACTGAATGGGATTCTATGACTGTTAAGATCTCCCGGTCACCGATGAGCACTTCTATTTTCCCATTTTTGATGACGATGAGGTATTGGGGGATAAAGAAAAAGAGGTCGGGAAATTCGAGGTGATTGTTGTGACGGGACGATAGTTCTTCTATTTCGTTTTTGAGGTCATAGCTGAGCATACCAAACATCCAGTTCTGATGTGTGTCATAGAAAGCCTTCAGCTCCTGAAATGCTGTGCCTGAAACGGCACTGAGCTGATGGTTTGTACCTGCTGCAAGGAGGAATTCGAAGCCTGAATAGGGATCCGTATAGCCATTGGAGTCTAAACAGCAGCATGCCTCAAACTGGCTTGCCCAAAGTAGTGCTTTTTGCTTGAAGGTACTATGTTCTGCAGCAATCATTGGAGTTATTAAACGTTGCTAATCAAAAAGGCGGCACCAGGCCGCCTTTTTATAATGAGCTATTTTTATCTTATTGAAGAATCAAGGTTTGAACTCTGTCCGGACCTACTGAAAGATATTTTACAGGTACTTCCAATTCCTTTTCAAGGAAAGCAATGTAATCTGCTAGTTTAGCTGGAATCTCTTCAATCTTAGTGATTTTAGTGATGTCAGTTTTCCATCCTTCAATGGCTTTCAGTACTGGAGTAGGTTTAATTGAAATGATGTCGTATGGCATGTAATCAATTGTTTCTCCATTATATTCGTAATGTGTACAAGCATAAATGGTGTCAAACTCATTCAGCACATCTGCTTTAGTCATTACCATTTCGGTAACGCCATTCAGCATAATTGCATATTTCAATGCAGGAAGGTCGATCCATCCGCAACGGCGTGCACGACCAGTAGTAGCGCCAAATTCGTGACCTACCTGACGCAGGTTTTCACCCACTTCATCTTCCAGTTCAGTAGGGAATGGTCCGCTACCAACACGTGTGCAGTAAGCTTTGAAAATTCCCACTACGCTACCTATTTTGTTTGGTGCAATACCTAATCCGGTACAAGCACCAGCAGTTGTTGTATTTGAAGAAGTAACAAATGGGTAAGAGCCAAAATCGATGTCAAGCAATGTTCCCTGAGCACCTTCAGCTAATACTTTTTTGCCTTCTTTTAAATAACCGTTCACAAAATGCTCACTATCTACATGAGGAATGGTTTTGATAAACTCAATGGCCTCAAAAAAGGCTGCTTCTTTTTCTCCAAGATCATATTCGAAATTGTAATGAGAAAGCAGCTCTTTGTGTTTGGTAACCAGTCGGTCGTAACGCTCTTTGAAGTCGGGCAATGTAGTATCACCCACACGAAGACCATTACGGCCAGTTTTATCCATATAAGTCGGGCCTATACCTTTAAGTGTAGAACCAATTTTATCTTTACCCATTTTCTGCTCATTTGCAGCATCAAGCAGCTGGTGAGTAGGTAAAATTAAATGGGCTTTACGTGCAATCATCAGTTTGCCATTGGCAACAGGATCATGACCGGCGGTTTTAAGGTTATCTAACTCTCTTTTTAAGATGATGGGGTCAATTACAACACCATTACCAATCAGATTCATGGTTTTCTCATTGAAAATACCAGAAGGGATTGTATTTAGAACAAACTTTTTGCCATCAAACTCTAAGGTGTGGCCGGCATTCGGTCCGCCTTGAAAACGAGCTATCAAATCATATTGCGGACCTAAAACGTCAACAATTTTTCCTTTGCCCTCATCGCCCCATTGCAGGCCAAGAAGCACGTCTACTTGCGTCATTTAATTAAATTAAGAAAAGATTATAATTGTATGATTAACTTGCATGTTTAATATCCTCTTTTTGTTTGATGGTTGCTTTTGCAGCACAGTCAAAACAACTGCCATACATGTTTAAAGAGTGATGTTTAATTTCAAATTTGAGTAAATCGCCTACCATTGATTGAATCTGGTGAATCCTTGGATCACAAAATTCAACAACTTTACCACAATCAATACAGATCACGTGGTCATGCTGATGGTAGCCGTAAGATTTTTCAAACTGAGCCATGTTCTTTCCAAACTGATGCTTGGTCACCAGATCACATGAAACCAATAACTCCAGTGTATTGTACACTGTAGCCCTGCTTACTCTGTATTTCTGGTTTTTCATATGGATGTAAAGGGTTTCTACATCGAAATGATCATCTCTGGAATAAATTTCTTCTAAGATGGCAAAACGCTCAGGCGTTTTTCTCAGACTTTTGTTTTCGAGATAGGCTTCAAATATTTTTCTAACCAGCTCGCTGTTATGATTTGTAGACATAGTTTTAAACTCCTTTCAAAGGTATCAATTTTTATATATAACTATATTATTTATTCACATTTTAAGCATCAAAACGTGTAACACCTGTTACGCCCTTTACCCGCAAAAGGTTTTCGATCAGGTTATCCAGGTGCTCTTTATCATTCACAAAGATCATGATCGATCCGTCAAAGATACCATTATCTGTATCAACGGTGATCGACCGCATGTTTACTTTAAAGTCTCCGGAAATTACTTTGGTAATGTTATTGATCAGTCCCACATCGTCAATCCCAATGATATGTAGTCCGGTCAGGAAGGTAAGTTCCTGCTGTTTGTTCCATTTCGCTTTTACCACTCTGTAGCCGTAATTAGCCATCAGCTGTGCCGCATTCGGACAATTGGTGCGGTGAATTTTAATGCCCTCACTTACCGTTACAAACCCAAAAACATCGTCGCCCGGAATTGGATTACAACATGCAGCAAGTGTATAATCTATCTTCTGCAGATCTTCTCCAATTAGTAAAATATCCGATTCCGGACCTTTAACTTTATTGAGCAGGGCTTCAATCTGCTGACCATCATTTTTTTCTCCCCCTCTGTTTTCTACTTCTTTTTCACTGGCCAGGTACTCTTTCAAATCTTTTAACTCAATCTTTCCATTGGCCACAGCAATAAATAATTCCTGCGTGGAAGCCAGCTTAAAGAAATAACTCAACTTATTGAGGTTATCCGTATGGTAAGTGATTTTCAGTGATTTGAGTTTGCGCTCCAGTAATTCCTTACCTTCTTCCGCTACTTTTCTCTTTTCTTCTTTAAGGGAAGACTTGATTTTCGATTTCGCCTTTGCCGTAACTACAATATTCAGCCAGTCCTCTTTTGGCACCTGTTTGCTGGAGGTAATAATCTCCACCTGGTCGCCATTCTGAAGTTTGTAAGATAAAGGGACCAGCTTATGGTTTACCTTGGCACCTATACATCTTGCCCCAACATCCGTATGAATTTCAAATGCAAAATCCAGTGCTGTCGCGCCTAATGGTAATTGGATTAAAGCGCCTTTAGGCGTAAAAATGAAGATCTCATCAGAGAACAAGTTCATTTTGAAGTCATCCAGGAAATCCAGCGCATTCGCTTCAGGATTATTCAGCATTTCGCGCACTTTCATGATCCATTGATCCAGTCCGTTGTCATTGCTGGACTCTTTATATTTCCAATGCGCAGCGAAACCCTTCTCCGCAATTTCATTCATCCGCTGCGTACGGATTTGTACTTCTACCCACTGTCCTTTAGGTCCCATCACCGTAGTATGAAGAGATTCATAGCCATTTCCTTTCGGCGATGATACCCAGTCACGCAAACGGTCCGGATTTGGCCGGTATAAGTCGGTCACAATAGAATAAGCCTTCCAGCAATCTGCCTTCTCATTTTCTGGTGCACTGTCCAGGATAATCCTGATCGCAAAGAGATCATACACTTCTTCAAAAGGAATATTCTTCTTTTTCATCTTGTTCCAGATGGAGTGAATGGATTTCGGGCGACCGTAAATACTGGCTATAAAACCCTGTTCTGCCAGGATTTCATTGATAGGATCAACAAACCTTTTAACAAACAGCGTACGTTCCGCTTTTTTCTCATTTAGCTTTGTCGCGATAAATTTATAGGTATCCGGTTCCAGATATTTCATGGAAAGATCTTCCAGTTCTGATTTTATCGCATACAGACCCAAACGATGCGCAAGGGGGGCATACAAATAAATAGTTTCCGACGCAATCTTCAGCTGTTTATGCCTTGGCATAAAATCCATCGTACGCATATTGTGCAGTCTGTCTGCCAGCTTAATCAGAATTACCCGAACATCATCTGCAAGAGTAAGCAGCATCTTCCTGAAATTCTCTGCCTGCAAAGAGCTGTTATAGTCGAATACCCCGGCGATTTTTGTCAGACCATCAATGATCTTAGCAGTTTTCTTGCCGAATTCTCTTTCAATATCTTCGAGGGTGATCTCGGTGTCTTCCACTACATCATGTAATAATGCACAGACAATCGATGTGGTACCCAAACCTATTTCCTCTGCGGCAATCTGTGCAACAGCAATGGGATGATAGATGTAAGGCTCTCCGGATTTTCTGCGCATATCTTTATGGCTTTCCAATGCCATATCGAATGCTTTCCTGATTTCTTTCTTATCTCCTTTTTGCATAGTTGGCTTACAAGCGCGCAAGAGGGCACGATATCTCTTCAGGATTTCTTGCTTTTCTGCTTCTAAATCAATTACTAAGGTATTCTTCATTTGTATTATTTTCGTAATAATTGTTGTTAGTTATACGTTTAAGGCTATATTAGATTTACGTTATAAACCTAATACATTAAATTTGCTTTAACTTTGTGGGAGCATAAATTTATGAAATTTTACAGGTTATTTATTCTGTTATTTGTCATTATTATTGGAGCCGATGTAAATGCTCAGGAAAATCCTGTGTCCTACAAATTTCCTTCAAAAGGCAAAAATGATACCATCAGGGTTGCCGGCACCAATGACGGGGGAGAAATGATTCCCTGGATTCCTTTAAATGAAGTAGTTATCTACGGTGTGCGGGTTTTTAAATCGCCGGCCGACCGTGCCACTTTTAATCGCTTACGTTATAATGTACTTAAAGTGATGCCTTATGCACTCTTTGCGAAACGCAGATACGAACAGCTGGAGCGTGATCTGGCGGTAACGGCTGATAAAAAAGAGCATAAAAAACTGATTAAAGCTTGTGATGCAGAGATCAAACAGATGTTTAAAACAGAGATTAAAGAGTTGACCATTACTCAGGGGCAGATTCTGACCAAGCTGATCGACCGGGAAGTCGGCCGTACTACCTACCAAATCGTAAAAGAAACTCAGGGCGGTGTAAGAGCCTTTCTTTACCAGTCCGTAGCACGTGTAGTTGGGCATAATCTCAAAAGCACCTATAATCCGGAAGAGGAGAGAGACATCGAATCTATTATCGCTTCTTCAGGTTATTACCAACAATAATTATGACGGAAATCCAAAAGAATATCTATCAGTTTAAAGCCAGGCTGATCAATGGAAAAGAAAAAAAACTCTCCGATTATAAAGGCAAAGTATTGCTGATTGTGAACATCGCTTCCGCATGTGGTTTCGCTCCCCAGCTGGAAGAACTGCAAGCTTTAAAAGAAATTATGAAAGAGGAGGAGTTCGAAATACTTGGATTTCCTTCCAATGATTTCGGGGGTCAGGAGCCGCTGAGTGGAATGGCCATCAATGAGTTCTGCTCGGTAAATTACGGGGTGCAGTTTCCTATCTTCGAAAAAATGATGATCCGCGGTGAACATGCTAATCCGATTTATAAGTTCCTTGGAGATAAAAATCTGAATGGCAAACTGAAGTCTACCCCACGCTGGAACTTCCACAAGTACCTGATTAATAAAAATGGAGAAGTAGTAGATTATTTCTTTCCATTTACAAAACCACTATCCGCTAAAATCAAGAAGAAGATTCAGCGTTTGCTGTAAAAGAATGCCCTGTTAAAGCAGGTTAAATAGAACAAAACAACAATGAAATTAGATATATTAGTACTGGCCGTACATCCTGACGATGCAGAATTAGGATGTTCCGGAACAATTTTAAAACATATTGCTTTAGGCAAAAAGGTAGGTATAGTAGATTTTACAAGAGGTGAGCTGGGTACACGAGGTACTGCAGAAACGCGTGATGAAGAAGCCGCAGATTCAGCAAATATTTTAGGTCTGCACGCCCGTGAAAACCTTAGATTCAAAGACGCTTTCTTTAAAAATGACGAGGCACATCAACTGGAAGTCATCCGGATGATCCGTAAATACCAGCCTGAAATTATATTCAGCAATGCATTGCGGGACAGGCATCCGGACCATGGAAGGGCCGGAGATCTGGCTAATGATGCCTGTTTTTTATCCGGACTGCCCAAAATTAAGACCGTAGATAATGGACTTGAGCAGGAAGCGTGGCGCCCCCGTCTCAATTTTCAATATATTCAGGATTATTATATTCAGCCAGATATTATTGTAGATATTACTCCATTCATGGATACAAAACTGAAAGCAATTCAAGCTTTCAAAACGCAGTTTTATAATCCGGAAGAGGAAGCGCCATCTACCTATATTTCCTCACCAGAATTCTTTGAAAGTGTCATCGGACGGGCAAGGGAATTTGGTAAGTCTATCGGTGCAACTTACGGTGAAGGTTTCACTTCACGTAAACTTTTAGGGATAGATAACCTTTTCGACCTGCGTTAGGGAACAAAACCGGCAATTATATGTTTTAACAATAAAGAACCAAATATGGCCGGTATATTCTCTAAAATAAAAAACGCATATGCGCTTTATCAAAGTGTTGATTTTGAAAAGCTGGATGCTCTGTCAAAAAAAGTAGACCTGAAGAAAATTGTAGATTCAGTAGCGAGTCTGGATGAAACCCAGATCAATGGCTTAATGAAGATGCTTGGGACCCCTCATAAAAAGAAAGAACTGCCAGCTATCAATGGTGATTTTTATCATCTGGGAGATTCTTTAAATGAGGAGGAGAGGGCATTACAACTTAAGGTTAGGGCCTTTCTGGAAAAAGAGGTCAAACCTCTGGTTAATGACTACTGGTTGAAAGCGGAATTTCCCTTTGAACTGATTCCGAAGATTGCCGAGCTCAATATCTGCGGACTAACCTATCAGGGTTATGGCTGTCCGGGTAAATCCAACCTGATGGAAGGTATACTCGCGATGGAGATGGCCAGGGTAGATACCTCTATGTCTACCTTTTTTGGCGTGCAAAGTGGCCTGGCCATGGGATCGATCTATCTGCTGGGTTCAGAAGAGCAGAAGCAGGAGTGGCTTCCGGGCATGCAGCAAATGAAGATTATCGGGGCATTCGGGTTGACAGAACCTGAGGTCGGATCTGCTGCTGCGGGTGGGCTGACCACTACGGCAAAAAGAACAGGTAATAAATGGATCATCAACGGACAGAAAAAATGGATTGGTAATGCCACATTTTCTGATGTCACTATTATCTGGGCCAGGGATGTGGACGATAATGAGGTGAAAGGATTTTTGGTCAGAAAGGGTAATAAAGGCATTTCCGTAGAGAAAATGAAAGATAAAATGGCTTTGCGCATTGTGCAGAATGGTCTCATTACACTGACCGACTGTGAGGTGGATGAAACTGATCGCCTGCAGAATGCCAATTCATTTAAAGATACGGCCAAGGTATTGAGAATGACAAGGGCCGGCGTTGCCTGGCAGGCAGTTGGTTGTGCCAGGGGAGCTTATGAAAGTGCGCTGGCTTATACGCAGACGCGTAAACAGTTTGGTAAACCTATTGCCTCCTTCCAGCTGATACAAAATCATCTCGTAGAAATGCTGTCCAATCTTACAGCAATGCAAACACTTTGCTTTCGCTTATCACAATTACAGGATCAGGGTTTATTAACCGATGAACATGCTTCGTTAGCTAAGGTTTTTTGTTCTTTGCGTACCAGGGATGTGGTGAGCAGGGCCAGGGAAGTAATGGGCGGAAATGGCATCTTGCTGGAATACGATGTAGCCCGCTTTGTTGCTGATGCTGAAGCTATCTATTCTTATGAGGGGACAAAAGAGATAAATTCACTCATTGTAGGTCGCGCAATTACAGGTTTTTCCGCTTTCGTGTAGAATTTGTACGATAATGGCCATTAATGCGTTATTTTTTAGTTACGTAGATCTTATTCTATGATTTTGTTTTTAATTTAGAATATATTTACCAAGCCTAAAATGTTTGAGCGTATGTCTCTGAAATACAGATATAGCAACAAACATGATTACAAAAAACTAAAAAACACATGAAAAAATTAATGTTATCATTACTATTGGCATCTCCTGCTTTAGCTTTCGCACAACAAGGTGCGTTTACATTAAACGGGAAATTGGGTACGCTAAATGCTCCTGCAAAAGCATATCTGAATTATATGGCAGACGGAAAGCAAATCATGGATTCAGCTGTCATTAACAAAGGTGCATTCGCATTCAAGGGAACAGTAAATGGTCCTACAGGTGCAAGAATTATTGTTGACCATACCGGAGCGGGATTAAAAGCACTAGGAAGAAGTGCTGATAATGTTGTTGTGTTCCTTGAACCAGCAACGATCAATGTTTCGGCAAAAGATTCTGTAAAAAATATCGTTGTAACCGGCTCTAAATTGAATGATGAGAATGCGGCTTACAATAAATTCATTGCTGCTCCTTTAAATGAGATGAAAGCAGTTAATGCAGAGTACGGAGCAGCTCCTGAAGAAAAACAAAAAGATGCAGCATACCGCGCAGCTATGGGTGCACGTTATGAAAAAGCAGCAGGCGAAATAGAAACATTGCAGGCTTCTTTTATTAAAGCTAATCCTGATTCTTATTTCAGTCTTTTAGCATTGCAGGAAAGCACACAGAACGGATTTGATATTGCAAAAGTTGAACCTGCTTTTAAAGGTCTTTCTGCTAAACTTCGTGCTACCCCTGCAGGTGTAGAATTTGCAAAAGCTATTGAAGGGGCACGCGCGACTTCAGTTGGTGCAATGGCTCCGGATTTTACACAGAATGATGTGAATGACAAGCCGGTTTCGTTATCGAGCTTCCGTGGTAAATATGTATTGTTAGACTTCTGGGCTTCATGGTGTGGCCCTTGTCGTGCAGAAAACCCGAATGTTGTAATTGCTTTCAATAAATTCAAAGACAAAGGATTTACTGTATTGGGCGTATCATTAGATCAGCCGGGTAAAAAAGATGCATGGTTAGCAGCAATTGCTAAAGATGGATTGGCCTGGACTCAGGTATCTGACCTTAAATTCTGGAACAACGATGTTGCTAAATTGTATGGTATCAGAAGTATTCCTCAGAATTACCTGATTGATCCAACTGGTAAAATTGTAGCTTCTAACCTAAGAGGAGAAGAACTGCAGTCTAAACTAGCTGAACTGATCAAATTATAAGATTCCGCTAACATAGCGAAAGATATATTATTGTAAAAGACCTCATGAATCAGGATCCGCTCCATAGTAGCAGTCTGATTTGTGAGGTCTTTTCATTTATCAGATGGCTTCTTCCAGTTTAATATGCGCTATCAGTTCAGGGAAATCAATAAACGGATTCCGGTTGCCCTGTAACAGGTAGATTTCCCGGTTCCGGTGTTTCTCATACAAAGTGACAGGCTGCTCTTTTGCCCAATCCTTTAACATCTGTAAATCCTCTTTTTTGTAAACAGAAATAGCCTTGGGATACCGGACCAGGAAGTACAATACTGCACGGGCTACAATTCCCTTGTTTTGCTCCGGCTCAAATTTATTATTCTCCATGTTTCCGCAGGATGGTCTTTCTACTTCCAATGGTAAAAGCTGTGGTTCGTAACCTGGAAAATCAAAATAAATATGGTTATTCCTGAAGCTGTTACAGCGGGATTCGCAGGCAAATAAATGGTGAAGATCTCCCCGCATAGGTTCTTGTTTGTTGAACCATGACTGGCAAACTACATGTTCACAATTGTAGGGTAGGGCTGCTTCCAGCGCTTCTACTTCCAGGTTATAGGCTTCCTGTGTAATCTTATTCTCTTTTTTTGCCAGTTCAATAAACTTCAGTTCTCTTTCAATATCTACTTTTTTATCTTCAAGTATCAGCTCCTGGGCGGTGAATTCCTTTCCCGAATAGATACTTCTCAAGATGCCCTCAGGGTAGAGATCTACCTTTGGATAAACATATCTGGATGGACTGTAGTTATGATGACTGGTATGTGTTAGCTCCAGCAAATCATGTAACTGATCATAAGTTGCGAGCGTGATATCACTTATTTTTTTATAATAATTCAGCTGATCTGTTTTATCTTTTTCTTCAGGATAATAGATTTCATCTTTCAGTTCTTCCGTATCAATTCCCATGGAGGCACTAATCATACTGAGGTCGCTAACGGGCGTAAAATACTCCAGTAAAAATGGATAATTCAGCTTAGCTTCAGTTGTGATGTCATACACAATGCTGCTAACCCTTACCCCTTCATTTTCCAGCCAGTCTACCTGTAGCTCACCCTGCGACTTATCCCAGGGTTCTCCTGCTAAATTTAATATTTTCCCTTCTTCATTATATCGGGGTATACCAGCATGATGCACCGCAACGGCTTCCCATTTATCATTAAAAACCGGAGCGCCAGAAGATCCGCTTTTTGTATCCGTCACATACCTGATGAATTTTGGCATAGAAAGATTGGTGACCTGATTTTCTCTTAGTGCTACCTTTTTCATTTTTCCATCAGGGTGCTGGATGATAGAAACGTAATTACCCTCCTTGGTTTTACCCAAGTTAGAATTTAGCTTCAGGAAACCGAATTCTCCTAATGGGGTCAAGCCGTCCGTCGCCAGACTTTCCACCCACACAATGGTATAATCCAGCTCTTCATTCGTATAAAATAACTGAGCAGTATTAAAACGGAATACTTTTACGGGCAGGGGCAAATCATTGGCCCCTTTTTCATAATCAAATTCGGCGTAAGAATAGGTTGCATACTTTTTATCCGGCAGTACATGGTTATTCGTAATCAGAATATTAGGAGCGATCAAAAATCCCGTGCCATAGCCTTCGTCACCTTCCTGCGAAACGATATTGATCCTGCAGACAGCTTTTGAGGCCCGCAGTCCTTTCTCCAGGTAATTCGCATCCAGTGTGTCATCACCCTTAATTACACGCTCTCTCAGTAAATGATCATTAATAAACTGATTGATGCTGAGGTCATTCTCCTTCAGGTAATAATCCATTTGCCGGGGGATTACCTTTACGGCAGCCGGCCCTGTAATCATTTTCTGGCTGGCCGCAGGTATAAATGCGGAGATAACAGTGCGCAGCTTCGTTTTTTCAATCTGATCTACGAATTTTTCAAAAGTATTCATATTAAAGGCTTTATATACAGGTTATTATGTAAATATAATAACCTTTAACCTATCTAAGCCTGAAAACCAATAGTATAATACAATCTTAACTGCTTTTTAATCCTATGGCACATATTTGAAAGGGTGTTTCGTCACACTCGTATGTCCGACAGGCCCTTTTTCATACATCGCGATACACGACTTGTTAAAAGAACTGTCGAAATTTATTGCTCCCGGAGAAAGCACTGCAGGCGTATCACTATTCTCCATAAAATAATAAACCTTAGTGGTGCCCCCTTTAAGATGCGGTTTGTAGTTGCCGAAGGTTTCCATTTCTGACCATACAGTATCCTTTACGGTAACCACAAATATATACTGGATAGGGCCAGTGTTATTCTCATTTCTGTATTGGGCAACATCATTAAATCCCCCTTTAAGGTCGCCCGTACCCGGCTGAAAAAACGTACCCTTTAACATCCAGATCACCAGAAAAAATACAAGGACACCCAGGAAGATATTTACTTTTTTATTCCTCATTTATAAACCAGCTAATATTTTAGTCATCACCTCCATTCCGAGATCTATGTGACTTTTTTCCATAATTAACGCAGGTCTGAAGCGGATAGTCTGTGCACCGCATCCCAGGAACATTACGTTTTGTGCTAAACCTTTTTGAATAAAGCTATTACGCATTTCAGTATCTGGAAAATCAAAAGCACATAATAGGCCTTTTCCCCTTACATTACTAATCTGACCATACTTTTCAGCAAGCGTATGCAGGTGATCTTTCAGGTACTGGCCTACTTCAGCTGCGTTATTACACAACTGATCATCATGCAAAATCTGCAGTATTTGTGTAGACCTCACCATATCCACAAGATTACCTCCCCAGGTAGAATTGATCCTTGATGGAATCCGGAATACATTATTTTCTATTTCATCCACTTTGTGGCCTACTAATATGCCGCATACCTGCATTTTTTTGCCGAAAGCAAGAATATCCGGACGTGCTTTTTCACTATAATGCTGATGACACCAGAATTTACCAGTCAACCCTACACCAGTCTGCACCTCATCATAAATCAGAAAAGCATTATTTTCATCAGCAATGGCACGAAGCTGAATCAGGAACTCTTCCCGCAGGTGATTGTCGCCACCCTCAGACTGTATTGGCTCTATGATAATCGCACAGATATCATCTTTATGTTCCAGAAATGCCTGCTTTACCTGTGCAATAGATAGTTCTTCTGTCTCTATTGCAGTAGCTAAATTGTTATCCTCCAGCGGGAATTTTACTGTCGGGATGCTTACCCTTGGCCAGTCGAACTTAGCAAACCACTTTGTTTTATCAGGATGTGTATTCGTTAAACTTAGGGTGTATCCCGTTCTCCCGTGAAAAGCTTTTTCAAAATGAAGTACTTTGAAGCCTTTTTCTTCCTTATGACCCTTTGCGAAGTTTTTCTGCACTTTCCAGTCCATCGCTACTTTAATCGCATTTTCTACTGCCAATCCTCCACCCGCAATAAAAAAAGCATGCGGAAGATAAGATGGAATACCAATAGCGCCAAAGGTTTTTACAAATTCAGCATATTGCTGCGTATAAACGTCGGAATTAGACGGATTAGCAATAGCCGCCTGAAGCAGACTGTGTTTAAAAGCTTCATCATTAATCATCTTTGGATGATTATAACCCAGAGGGACTGAAGCAAAACAGGTGAAAAAATCCAGCAGCCTGCGTTTGTACTTCGAGTCATAAATATATACGCCGTTACTCTGGCCCATGTCATACGTTAAATCAAATCCATCAGCTAAAATGTGCTGGCTTAAAGTTGCGTTAACTTCTTCTGGTGAGACACTAAGTTGGTACATAATTTTACATTTTGGTTCATTTCAAATGTAGTAAAAACCCCCTTAATAACAAATTAAGGCCATATTTATAGCTAAAAAGATAAAAACATACTTTAAACGTTTTAAAGTGGGTTTATTACAATTTCTGTCAGATGTCTTTTATGATCTGATTTAAATTCAATAGTATCAATACTCAGTTCTGGGTATATCGTATTCAAATGAAGATTATAATTTCGCGCTAAAATTTTCCAGTAGCTCAAACCGCTTGGTCTTAAAAGATACATTTCCTCCTGCGGTGGTATTAAATGGCAAGGAGCATTGGTTTTTGAATTAAATAAACATGTAATCTTAATGATACTCCTTTTCGTATATTCTATAACAGTTTTTTTATATATTCACCTTTGAATTACATTTATGCTTTCATTTCAACGTATAAATGCATTTGTTTTTATGAGCTTGCTTCGTGCCGTATCAATGAAATCCTTAATTAGTATAGAAAATATCTTTGTCGAACCAGAATATGGATAAAGGAAAAACAAAAGGTGGCTTAACGGATGCAGAATTTGCTTTCCACAATGCAGAGCGCGAAAAGCGTGCCGCAGAGCTGTTGATTGCAAACAAGGAGCTGGCTTACCAGACCGAAGAAAAAGGAAAGCGTGCAGCAGAATTACTTATTGCCAATAAAGAGCTGCTTTTCCAAAACGAGGAAAAGGAAAAACGGGCATCAGAGTTGCTGATTGCCAACAAAGAACTTGCTTTTCAGATTAAGGAGAAAGAAAAGCGAACCGCAGAGTTGCTGATTGCCAACAAAGAGCTTGCTTTCCAGAATGAAGAAAAAGAGAAACGTGCCGCAGAATTACTCATTGCAAATAAAGAGTTGGCCTTTCAGAATGAAGAGAAAGAAAAGCGGGCTGCGGAATTAATGGCTGCCAATGAGGAACTTCAAAAAGCAAAAGAACAGCAGAAAGCCAATATACTTGTTCTGGAGCAAATGATGTTTATTACTTCTCATAAAATCAGGCAACCTATAACGCAGATAATTGGACTTTCCAGTCTGATGGATACGCTATCCGATTCGCCGGAACAGCTTAAAGAGATGACAGGTTATATTCAGGAGTCTGCTCATTCTTTGGATAATTTCACCAGGGAGCTCACCTCATTCATCTATGCACAGGAAATAAAAAACAAGGTGGATCTGCGGAACTAGAGTTCTGTCTGTGACAATTTTTCTTTCATTCCCATTATCCCAAGCAGTCCACCTGTGTGGATAGCAATTATCTTTTCATCTGGACGGAAATAATTTTTGCCTGTCAGGTCTTCTATTGCAAAACACATTTTCGCCGTGTATACAGGGTCAATAAGAATTCCATGTGTCGCTGTAAATCGCTGCATAAAACTAATCAGTGCCGGCTGGGTTTTCGCATATCCTCCAAAATGATATTCCGTATGCAAAATCAGATTTTCTGTTAGTGGCGTATAGCTGCCGATTTCATCTTTTATAAAATCTCCCCCCTTCAGCACAGGAATCACGTGCAGTTTCGTTTTTAATCCAGCCTCCTGAATCCCTTTGAGTAATCCGGCGGCTGTTGTCCCTGTTCCGGCAGCACAGAAGATATGTTCAGGATTTGAAAACTTTAGTTCCTCAATCAATTCTGCACACCCGGCCACCGCTTCTGCTGAAGCACCTCCTTCATCAATGAAATAAGCATCAGGATCTGCTGCGAAGAACTGATCATAACAGGTACGTTTATCTCTGTAGCTTTCGCGGTCTGTGAAAATCAGGCGCATGCCATATAATTTGCACAATACCAGCATTTCGTTCATTACTTCTTCACCCCTCACAAATGCCGTAGCTTTTAAACCAGCTCTTGCAGCAGCGGCGGCAGTCGCGACCAGGTGATTGGAATACGCTCCACCAAAGGTCACCAGATGTTTCTTCCCTTTGTCTTCCGCATCCTGTAGTATATATTTCAGCTTTCTCCATTTATTGCCCGAAATATAAGGGTCTATTAAATCGTCCCTTTTCATCCATAAATCAGTTAAATAAGGATGTGCCAATTTTTGTAAAGGACTGTGTAGATCTGCAAACATGGTACAAATATAAGGCTCTTTTTCAGGTCTTTTATTTCACCTCACTGTGATTAAGCGTTTCAGTACTATTTCATTTGTTTATTTTGTTTTTGTGATGAAGCTATCATGATGTAATCATTTCGCTGTGTGATTTGAAGATCATGATAGTTTCATATCAGAAATGTAATTGTTAAAGATTAGTTTTGTAAAATGAAAGGCCGTAAGGGTTTCATTTAAATAAGAACAAACAATTAATGGAGAACACGAATAGCGGAC
>Ga0247809_1000195_pt1 | contig 32379 bp, 29 predicted proteins | sample UWRJL104311B1_FD_180951 | JGI IMG/M metagenome (GOLD analysis project Ga0247809, IMG submission 180951) | Plant litter microbial communities from Arlington Agricultural Research Station in Wisconsin, United States - UWRJ-L104-311B-1 | ecosystem: Environmental > Terrestrial > Plant litter >...
GGGGGAGACGAGCCGCGGCTCGTCGACGGAACGGGCGACCTCGAGCAGCGGCAGGCCGAGCAGCACGAACGCGGTCGCGGGCAGCAGCAGCGCGATGGTGGCGAGCGCCGCGGCGTTGCTCCGCAGCCAGGCCCTGCGCCGCGTCATCCGCCCGCCCCCTCGGCGGGGTCGACGGCCCGCGCGCCCTCGACCTCCGCGACGTCGTCCACCGGCAGCGCACGCAGGTCGACACGCACCGTCGGCACGCTGTCGAGCGACGGTACGGCACGGGGGAGGAAGACCAGCTCGGCGCGAGAGGCGGCGGGGGACCGCACGGCCGACGCCGGCAGCTCGAACGCGATCGATCCGCGCACGGTCACGCCCGGGTCGAAGGCGAAGCTCTGCAGGTCGGGGTCGGGCAGCACGGTCGAGGCGCGGTAGCGCACGCCGTCGATGCGCACCTCCGAACTGCCGAGGTCGATGCCGCGGTAGGTGGCGGTGACGTCGAGCGAGACGACCACCCAGACGCCGGCGCTCCGGGTGTCGGGCACGGGCGCGCCGAACAGGGCGCCCTCCGCGTAGGAGAGGTCGAGCTCGCGCGCCACGGACACCTCGTCGACGAGCACGGTCGCGAGCCGGGACTCGATCGGCTCGCCGACCTCCCCGCGCTCGACGAACGGCGCGACGATCGTGTCGTCGGTGGGTGCCGTCGCGATCGCCACGCCGCCCGCCGCGAGCAGCGCGACGGTCGCGAGCGCGCGGGTGAGCCGGCTCACAGCGCCGACCCGTCGCCCACGGTCGACCGGGCGGGGGCCTCGCCGATCGTGCCCTCCGTGCGGGCGGTCGGCGTCGGCGCACCGAAGGCGTCGTCGCCGAACACCGGGTCGCCGTAGATCGGGAACTGCTCGAAGAACCCGACGAACACCGTGTCGCCGATCTCGAGGGCACCGCGGTCGACCTCCCAGGCGAACTGCGCGGTGACGGGCAGGCCGGGCTGCGCGAACGACAGTGCCTGGCCCGTGCGCGCCTCGATGACCGCAGGTCGGTCGGTCTCGACGACCGCATTGCCCGCGATCACGCGAACCAGACGGTCGACGAACGTGCTCGGCAGCGCCGTGGTGTTCTCGACGCGCGCCTCGACGACCAGGAACTCCGTGTCGTCGGAGGAGTCGTAGTCCGTTCCCGGCCGGGTCGGGGCGAGGTAGATCCGTTCGACCGTCGTCTCGAGTTGCCCGCCGACGTGTGTGCCGCCCTCGGCAATCACGGGCAGCCGGCGGGCGGGGGTGTCGGCGAATCCTCCGAGCGACGCGACGGCCGCGATGGCGACCGCTACGGCTCCCGCGGTGCAGAGCCACCACGGCGGCCTGCGCCGACGGGTGGCCCGTGCGGCGGGGGAGGCGGGGGCAGACATCGCCACCAGCTTAGTTTCGCGGCTGGTGAGCGCGGCGCCCCAAACCCGCGTAACGTTGACAGGTGAACTGTTCCACGACGACGAAAGGTTTCACTTTGGGCGAGGAATGCATCCACGGTCTCGATTACGGGCTGTGCGATGCCTGCTTCCCCAAGGCGGTGCCGGATGTCGCGGTAGCCGTCGTCTCGAAGCCCCGGGTGACGCGTCCCCGGGCGTCGTCGCTCACCGCGCCGCGTAAGCCCGCCGCCGCCGGTTCGCTGCGCAACCCGCCGGTCGAGGTCGGCGACCAGCGCATCTACCACGTGACCCACGTCGACAACCTCGCCGACATCCTCGCCACCGGCCGCCTCCTCGCAGACGCGAGCGACGCGTGGGAGAAGCGCCCCGCCGTCGACATCTCGTCGACCGAGACGCGGGAGACCCGCCGCACCATCGTCGTGTCCGACGACCACGACACGAGTGTCGCGAGCTACGTGCCGTTCTTCCTCAGCCCGACCGCGAGCGTCTGGACGAGCGTGCGCGAGAACGCCGCGGACCCGCGTCTCTCCGCCGCGATCGCCGAATCGATCCCCTCCGACTACGTGATCCTGGTCAGCTCGGTGAAGAGCGTCGTCGATGCGCACGACGCCGACGCCGACGACCGCGACTCGGCCATCGTCGTGACCGACGGCGACGCGGCGCACACCCTCACCCGCTTCGCCACGACGCGCGAGGCCGGCGACCGCGTGCTGCGCAAACTGCGCGCCGAGGAGGATTCGGTGCAGATCCTCGCCGCCGAGTACCTCGTGCGCGACGCCTTCCCGATCGAGCTCGTGTCGCTCATCGGCGTCGCGAACGACCGCGCGCGCGACACCGTCAAGGCCATCGTGAAGGCCTCCCCGTTCGGCACCCGCGTCGCGGTCTACCCGCCGTGGTTCACCCGCGGCGAGTAGCCGCGGCGCCGGTCGCGGTCCGGCGCGGACGGCTCAGAACCAGAGGCTGAGCCACGGCGTCACGGGCGAGCGGAACGACGCGTCGACCGCGCTGGCCGAACCCGGCACGACCTCGGTGATGCGTCCGGCCGCCGTGAGGGTGACGGCAGACACGCCGCCGAGGTACAGCGCGCCGAGTTCGTTCACGCCGAGCGCGATGTGGGCGACGTCGTCGGGCACATCGGCCACGAGCTGGTCGACGCGCGCCCGCCCGTCGTCGGCGATCTCGAGCAGGTAGCGGCCGTCGGCGTAGCCGAGCGGGTCGGTGATCTCCAGCACGATGCGGCCGTGCGCGCTGAACACCCGGGCCTCGAGCGCCGCTTTGACGTCGAGGATGCGCGTCCACAGGTGGTCGCGTTGCACGGTCTTGCGGACGGCGCGGTAGTCGGAGATCTGCCAGGCGAACGCCTCCTCGACGCTGCGCAGCTTCGCCGTCACCTCCGACGTGAGGTCCATCTCGATGAGGAACCGCCAGAGGCCGGCGTAGGCGTCGTCGGTCGCCGACGCCTGCAGGATCACGTCGAGGGAGTAGCCGAACATCGAGGCCGAGCTCTCGACCATGTGGTAGATCGCGAATCCCTGGGCGACGCCGGCCACGTCGTCGTAGCGGACCACGCGCACGTTCTTCACCGGGTCGGGGTCGCCCGGCAGACGCCCGGTGAGCCGCTTCCAGAGCAGCGGCCACGGCTCGATCTGGCCCGGGCTCGCCAGCCGGCAGCGTTCGAGCAGCTCCGGGCCCTGCTCGATCAGCTCGTCCACGGTGATGAACTGCACGCGGCCGTGCGGGGTGGGTCCGGTCCAGCGGGCGCGGGCGGTGTCGATGGTCCAGTCGGCCGCGAGCACCGAGGGCGCGAAACCGAAGCGCGCGTAGATGGTGGCCTCCGACACGGTCAGCATGGCGAGCGGCACGCCGAGCGCGGCGGCGGTGCGCAGCTCGCCCTCGAGCAGGTCGCGCGCGATGCCGCGGCGGCGGTGGGTCGGCGCCACGGTGACGGCGCTGATCGCCCAGGCGTCGACGGTGGCGTGCCCGGGCACCGTGAGCGGTGCGACCCACGAGCTCACGGTCGCCACCGGGGCGGCGGGCTCGGTGGTGGACGCGTCCCAGACGCCGGTCGACCGGCGGTAGGCCAGGCCGTCGACCCAGGCCTCGACCGTCGAATCGGCCTGCACGCCGTCGTGGAATCCCCGCGCTTCGGCCTGCAGCCATGGGCCGAAGGCCGCGGCATCCGTCGTGTCGACGAGTCCATAGCGGAGCCCGCGGCTCTCGAGGGACTCGGCCGAGGTGCGATCGATGGGGGCGTCGTTGTAGTCAGTGCTCACCGCCTCAGGGTAGCCGGTGCGCCTGTCAGCCTTCGAGCAGGCCCCGGATGTCGTCGGCGGTGAGCGCCGAACTGAACACTGCGTCGTGTCCATGACGGCGTCGAACAGGCGGGCCTTCTGCTCCTTGAGTGCCATGACCTTCTCCTCGATCGTGCCGGTCGCGACCATGCGGTACACCATCACGTTCTTGGTCTGCCCGATGCGGTGAGTGCGGTCGATGGCCTGCGCCTCGGACGCGGGGTTCCACCACGGGTCGAGCATGAAGACATAGTCGGCCTCGGTGAGGTTGAGGCCGAACCCGCCGGCCTTGAGGCTGATGAGGAAGACCGGGGCGTCGCCGCCCTTGAACCGGGCGATCACGTCGGCCCGCCGCAGGGTGGATCCGTCGAGGTACTCGTAGGCGATGCCCTGTTCGTCGAGCCGGGCCGCCGCCTTCTTCAAGAAGCTCGTGAACTGGCTGAAGACGAGCGCCCTGTGCCCCTCGGCCACGACGTCGTCGAGCTGTTCGAACAGGGCGTCGAGTTTGCTCGACGGGATGTCCGCGTAGATCTCGTCGACGAGCGACGCGTCGAGCGACAGCATGCGCAGCAGCGTGAGCGATCGGAAGACGATGAACCGGTTCTTGTCCATGTCGTCGATCAGTCCGAGCAGCTTCTGCCGTTCGCGCTGCAGGAACGTGTCGTAGAGCGTCTTGTGCCGCGGCGACAGGTCGATGCGCAGCACCTGCTCTTGTTTCGCGGGCAGCTCGGTGGCGACGAGGTCTTTCGTGCGGCGCATCATGAGCGGACGGATGCGCCTGCGCAATTGGGCGAGCAGCTGCGACGCGCGGTCGGACTCCCCGGCGGCGCTCGAGGTGATGGGCTTCACGTAGTCTTCCGTGAACCGGCGCCACGACGGGAACAGGCCGGGTGCCACGATCTGAACAGCGACCAGAGGTCCATCAGGCTGTTCTCCATCGGAGTGCCGGTGATGGCCAGCTTGAACGGGGCGACGAGCTCGACCGCCGCGGCGTGCGCCTTCGACGCCGGGTTCTTCACGAACTGGGCCTCGTCGAGCACGAGCCCTCCCCAGGTCTCGGCCTGGTAGGCGGCGAAGTCGAGGCGGAAGAGGGCGTACGAGGTGACGATCACGTCGGCGCCCTCGACCCGCCGCGCGAGCGGGAGCCGACTCTTCGCGTTCGTGGCCGAGATGCCGCGCACCACGAGCCCCGGCGTGAATCGCTCGGCCTCGGCTACCCAGTTGGAGACCACTGACGTCGGCGCGACGACGAGGAACGGCGCCTGAGCCGCCCCCGTTCCCTGAGCCGCCCCCGTTCCCTGAGCCGCCCCCGTTCCCTGAGCCGCCCCCGTTCCCTGAGCCTGTCGAAGGGCACGCGCGTGCGCGATCAGGGCGAGCGTCTGCAGTGTCTTGCCGAGGCCCATGTCGTCGGCGAGCACTCCGCCGAGGCCGTGTCGCCAGAGGAACGCGAGCCAGTCGAAACCGTCGTGCTGGTATGGCCGCAGCTCGGCGTCGAGGCCGGCGGGAAGCGGCATCCGTTCGACGCCCTCCGCCGACATGAGGCCGGCGGCCGTCGCGCGCCACGCCACCGCCTGCTCGGTCTCGTCGGCGAGGTCTTCGAAGTCGGCCCAGAGACTCGCCTGGTAGCGGCTGATCTTGGGGGCGTCGGTCTCCCACTCGGCGAGGGTGCTCGCCTCGGTGATGAGGCGCAGCAGCTCGGCGAACACCGGCTGGTCGAGCGACAGGTAGGAGTTGTCGACGAGCAGCAGCTTCGTGTGGCCCTTCGAGAGGGCGGTGAACAGCGGGCCGAACGGCACCTTGCGTCCGTCGATGGTGACGATCACGCCGAGGTCGAACCAGTCGCGCTGGTCTGTCTCCACCGTCGTGAAGACCAGGTTCGGGGTCTCGGTGAGTTCGCGGTAGTCGGGCCGCACGCCCGTCGTCTCGACGCGCACGCCCTCGAGTTCTTCGAGCTGCGGAAGCACGCGGGTGCAGAACTCCGCGGCACCGAGTCCCTGCATGGTCGTCGCGACCGGGTGCCCGCCGAGCACGGCGACGACGCGCGCGTTCACGGCCGCCTCGGCGACGGCGTCGCCGGTCTCCTCCCAGCGCCACGACAGTTTCAGCGACTGCTTCTTGCCGAACGCGACGGTGGCCACGAGGGTCGGGGGGAGCACCCGCGGCAGCTCCACCGATTCGTCGCCGCTCGTCACGTCGATCGAGCGACGCAGGGCGGGGTAGTAGCCGGCGAGGAACTCGTCGACGTCGGCGGCGGGAATGGTCAGGGTCGCGTCGTGCCCGAGAAGTCCGCGCTGCTCGCGGCTCACCGGCGCGGGCGTCGGGGCGACGGTCACGACGGTCGGGTCGAACGAGACCGTGTAGACCCCGTGGTCGGCGATGGTTCCGGATGTCGCGGCCGGCAGCTCGGCGGAGTCGACCGTCAGCACGGGCACGAGCTCGAGCGGGCCGTCGGAGGCCGCGCGCCGGGCGTCGAGCCGCACGTCTGCCCGCGCGCCGAGCGTGATCGTCGCGCCCTTCTTCGCTCCGATGAACTCGATGCCGATGCGCCGGGCGTCGTCGAACAGGCTCCACAGCAGCGCGCTGTGGAACTCGTCGAGGTAGATCCAGTCGGTGTCCTGCCCGGTGTAGACGTCGCGCGTGGTCGCGCGGTACAGCGCGACGAACTGGGCGAACCAGCGCTGGTGGTCGGCGTCGAGTGCGAGCCGGTTGGTCTGGAAGCCGAGCGAGTTCCAGGTCACGTTGCCGCGCACCCAGTTGCCCGCGGCGCTCAGGATGGCGGGTCGCACCCCGAGGCGGTACTCGACGCCGTCAAGCCACTCGGTCGCCGTCGTCGCGGTCGGGCCGCGCCAGCGGTCGCGGGTGCGCGGGGTCTGCTCGCGCAACTCGAACTGCAGCGCGAGCGGGGAATCGGTCGTGGCGAGCCCGAGAGCGGTGGCGACCGAGGGCTCGATGAGGTCGCCGAGCGCCGCCTTCCAGTCGGGTGCCGCGGCAGGCGGCTCGGGCTGCCGCGCGACGAGGTCGCTCGCGCGTCCCACCCCCGCGAGGGTCTTCGACACGACCGGTTCGCGCAGGTGCACCGTGTTGCACTCCACGAGCGTCGCCGCGACGTGCTTGCAGTTCGACATCACGGCGCACGAGCAATTGCCGCTCACCGGGCGGTGGTAGCCGTCGCGGGCCGGCGCGAGCTCGATGTGGCAGCGGTAGGGGTGTTCGAGCGACCCCGCCACGGTGCTCGACAGCAGGCCGGACTCCTCGTCCCACGAGATCTCCGAGACCGCGCCGTCTCTCGCGTACTCGCGGCCGCGCTGGAACGCGCCCTGCCCGACGAGACGCACCATGTCGCGCACGTCGACGAGGGGCGCGGCGTCAGCGGACATGGAGCAATGGTCCCACGCCCCGGCGACACCGCAGGATCGCCGCCGTCGACCTCACCAGTACTCGCGGGCGAGCGGACCGTTGTCGCCGAGCAGGCGCCACACGGTCTTCGTGAGAGCCGGGTGTTCGAGCGCGATCTGGCGCAGCACCCGGTACTCGCGGGTGGGCGAGGGCCGGCGACCGTCGTTGGCGTCGATGGCGTCTGCGCGCAGCAGGTAGACGACGAGTTCGTCGACGGTGGGCAGTTCTTCCATGAAGGCCCACGGGTCTTCGCCGCCCATGAGGCGTTCCTCGACGATGGTCTCCCGCTCTTGCGTGGCTTCGGCCCGCAGTACCTCGAGACTCGCCCGACCGCGCGGGATGTGGTTGTTCACGGCCATCGGTTAAGCCTACGCGCGCAAGGCCTTGCGTGTGGGCGCGATGACGCGGATGCTCGACAGATGTCTGATAACTACCCCACACCCTTCATCCCGCGCTTCGCGATCGTCACCGGCTCTGACTCGGGCATCGGCCGCGAGACCGCGGTCGCCCTGGCCGAAGACGGGCTCGACGTAGGCGTCACCTGGCACTCCGACGAAGACGGCGCCAACGAGACCGCCCGTCTCGTGCGCGCCGCCGGCCGTCGCGCCGTGGTCGCCCAGCTCGACACCGCCGAGCTCGACGACTGCGGCGACGTTATCGACCGGATGGCCGCGGAGCTGGGCGGCCTCGACGTCTTCGTCAACAATGCGGGACTCGGCCAGCACACGCCGTTCTTCGAGCTCACCCTCGACGACTGGCGCGCGATCATCGCCACCGACCTCGACGGCGCCTTCGTCTGCCTGCAGCGAGCGTCGAAGATCATGGTGGATGCCGCGACCGGCGGACGCCTCATCGCCGTGACGAGCGTGCACGAACACCAGCCGCGCGTCGGTTCGAGCGCCTACGACGCCGCCAAGCACGGCCTCGGCGGGCTCATCAAGTCGCTCGCCCTCGAGCTCGGCGAGCACGGCATCACCGCGAACTCCGTGGCGCCCGGCGAGATCTCGACGCCGATGAACAACGCGGACTCCGAGGATGCCGCGAAGACCCGTCGCCCCGGCATCCCGCTCGGGCGCCCGGGCCACCCGCGCGAGATCGCCGACGTCATCGCCTTCCTCGCCTCGCCGAAGGCGAGCTACGTGACCGGGGCGTCGTTCGTCGCCGACGGCGGGATGCTGCAGATGGGACCGCAGGGCGGTTCCCACCTCGTCAGCGACGACTGGCGCCGGGGCTGAGCCGCCGGCCGATCCGCAGCAGGCCGATCACCGGGGCGAGCAGCAGCGCGAGGGCCACGAGCGATCCGAACGACGCGAGGGCGAGGGTTACGAGCACGCTCGCCGCGAGTAGTGCCACGGCGAGCGCGTAGAACCCGCGGCGCCCGGTGAGGGCGTATGCCGTGGCGGAGGCGGCGAGCGGCAAGAGACGCAGCACCACGTCGCCCGTCGAATAGGGCAGCGCACCCCCGAAGAACGAGACGAGGCCGGCCACGAGCAGCACGGCGAGCCAGCCGATGATCATCCAGCGTCCGGTCGGGGGCGGGCCGTCGGGTTCGATCGTGGCGATCACGGGTCGCTCGGCGATCTCCCGCACCATGATCTCGTGGGCCTCGGCGAGTCGGGCGAAGCGCTCGGCGGCCAGCCGCAGCTCGGGCGGCGTCGCGCCCGCCATGCGGTCGGGATGCAGCATCCTGGCCCGCCTGCGATAGGCGCGCTCGACGTCGTGGGGCCCCGCGTCGAGCCGCACGCTCAGTACCGCCGCCGCCTCCTCGAGAGTCATACGTTCACTGTGCGCCTATCGGCGCGACTTCGCCAGCGACAGCTCGAGCGTCAGACGACCTCGAGGGCGACGTGCTCGCCCGCGGGCAGTTCGACGCGCAGGCCGTCGCCGGGTCGTACGACCCCTCCCGCCACGACGATGCCCATGACGCCCGACTTGCGCACGACGCCAGCGTCGTCGTCCTTGGCGACGAGGGCCTTCATGAGCCCGGCGCGGAAGCGGTTGATCTTGGAGCACGGGCTACGCAGCCCGGTCACTTCGACGACCGCGGTGTCGCCGAGGTGCAGCCGGGCGCCGAGGGGGAGCGTGAGCAGGTCGACGCCCGACGTCGTGACGTTCTCGCCCAGGTCGCCGGGTCCGACCTCGAACCGGTCGGCGAGTTCGGCGAAGAGTTCGCGGTGGATGAGATGCACCTGGGTCAGGTTGGCCCTGGTCGGGTCTTTCTTCACCACGTAGAGGTGCTGGGCGGTCGCTCCGGCGTGCGCGTCGCCCTCGACGCCCCAGTTCTCGACGAGGGTGATCGCGTCGGACGGCTGCTTGCTGAAGCTGTGGTCGGCCGAACGGCTCACCGAGACGACGGCGGGGGCGGCTTCGGGCGGCAGGGGCTGGGCGCTCTCGGAGTTTGGGGTCACCGTCCGATTCTGCCAGCCCCGAGGTCGCGGTTCAGGCGCCCGGTCGGGATAGGCTCGCAGCCATGCCGTCGCGCCTCCGGATCCCACTCGTTCTCGTGCTCGCGGCCGCCCTGGGCGGCGTCCTGGCCGGGGCGCCCACCGCCGCGGGGATAGGCACGTCGGCCGCGCACGCCGACACCTCCGACTTCAGCTTCGACTCGTTCTCCGCCGACTACACGCTCACTCGCGCCGCAGACGGCACGTCGCAGCTCGACGTCGTCGAGACCATCGTGGCGAGGTTCCCCGACTTCGACCAGAACCGCGGCATGATCCGCGCCATCCCGACCTACTACCAGCGGGTGAACCTCGATACGACGATCACCGGCGTGGTCGACGAGAACGGCGACCCGGTTCCGTACACCTTCACCGACGCGGGCGACTTCCAGGAACTGGCCCTGGGCGACGACGACTACGTGCGCGGCGTGACCACCTACGTCATCAGCTACACCTCGCACAACGTGGTCGGTTCGTTCGCCGACACGGGGGCCGACGAGTTCTACTGGGACGTCAACGGCACCGGCACCGCCCAGCCCATCGCCGCCGTTTCCGCGACCCTGCACGTCGACCCGGCCCTCGCGGCCTCGCTCACCGGCCAGAACGCCTGCTACCGGGGAGCGGCCGGCTCGACCGACACCTGCGAGCTCGTCACGGGCGTCGACGCGGCGACGGGAGCCCCGCAGATCTCCGTGGCCGAGCGCGACCTCGCGCCCCAGGAGGGAGTGACGGTCGCGATCGGCTTCACCGCGGGCACCTTCGTGCAGGGCGTCAAGACCCAGCCGGAGCCGCGCGAGTTCACCACCGACGCGCCACTCTGGTCGACGATCCTCGCCGCGCTCGTCGCGGCCATCGCTCTCGCGCTCACGGTCGCGGCGGTCGTCTTCGCGGTCCGGCGCAGACGCGACGAACCCGGCCGTCACATCATCGTGCCGCAGTACTCGGTGCCTAACGGGCTCAACGTCATGGTGGCGGCGCATCTCGTCTCACGCGGCCAGACGGCGATCCCGGCCCAGCTCGTGAGCCTCGCGGTGCGGCGCAACCTGCGCATCCTCGACTACCCGACCACGGCCGACGGCGCCGAGTACGGCCTGCAGTTCCTCACCGTCGACGGTGCCGACCAGTACGAACTCGCCCTGCTCACCGCGGTGTTCGGCGCGGACCCGGAGGCTGGGGCGGTGCGCGAGCTGACGCCGGACGACGAGACGCTCGGCGCGAGCGTCAACGCCGTCTCCGAGTCCGCCAAGGCCTCGCTTGCGTCGACTGGCCTCACCGGCAAGCGCGGCACCGCCGGCCTGCTGGTGCCCGTGTTCGCGGTCCTCGCGCTCGTCGGAGCGATCTTCGTGCAGGTGGCCACACTGATCGCCTTCTCGCTGTCGCCGTGGCCGCTCGTCGGGATCGGCTTGGCGCTCGTCGCGCTCGTCGTCTCGCTCGCGCTCACCGAGTGGAAAGCCCCGATGACCGCGCGCGGGGCCGAAATGCGGGACTATCTTCGAGGTATGCAGGTGTACCTCACCCTCGCCGAGAAAGACCGCTTCCGGATGCTGCAGTCACCCGACGGAGCCGAGCGCGTCGATATCGGCGACACCAGCCAGATCGTCAAGCTCTACGAGAAGCTGTTGCCGTTCGCCGTCATCTGGGGCGTCGAGGACGAATGGTCGAAAGAGCTCGAGGTCAAGGTCGCCGAGCAGGGCGATCAGCCGGACTGGTTCGCCGGCCAGCGGGCATTCGGGGCGCTCGCCTTCACCAGTGCGCTGAGCGGCGTGTCTCACGCGGCGACCTACACGCCCCCGTCGACCTCGTCGTCCTGGACGAGCGGTTCCGGCGGCGGCAGCTCGTTCGGTAGCAGCTTCGGCGGCTCGAGCGGGGGCGGCTTCTCCGGCGGCGGCGGCGGCGGCGGCGGAATGGGCGGCCGCTGACATGGCCATCGACGGCGCGCTCGAGGAGCGCCTCGCCTTCCTCGAGACGCTCGGCGCGACATCCTTCTTCGACATCGAACCCGGATCCGCCCTGTCCGGCGACGACGGGGCCCTCGAACCGCTCGGGCTCTCCGCGGTCGCCCAGTCGACGTTCGCCGCCGCGATCGAACAGGTGACGGCACTCGGCGCGGTCGCGGCCGGGCACGGCTCGCTCGCATCGTCGTTCGGGCTGCTGCACGGCGCTCTCGAGGCCGCGGCCGTGACGATCTGGTTGCTCGAGAGCGACGACCCGCTCGAGCGCGGGGTGCGGCTGCTCTCGGAGGCATGGGGCGAGATCCGCGAGGCCGAGGCGATGCTCGCCGCGCTCGGGGGAGCGGCCGACGAGATCACCGGAGCGCGCGAGGCCGTCTGGCTCGAGGCGCACCGTTCCCGGTTCGGCCCGGTGGAGACGCGCCCGTTCCAGAAGCGCACGCCCATCGCGGAGAAGATCCGTGTGGCCTCCGTGGTAGTCGCGGCCTTCACCGAGACCGCCGACTACACCGCGATCATCCCGAGCGGCTGGCGCGGGTTCGACTCGATCTCGCAGGGCCGCGGCGAATCGTTCGGGCTCGTCGACGACGCGTCGAGCTCGGCGATGGTCGCCGGTTCGCTCGCGATGCTGCTCGATGTGCTCGAGACCGCGGCCAGCCTCTTCCACTCGCGGGCCGTCGCCGCTACCGCTGTCTGAGGCCCGACGCGCCACCCCCTTGCGCGAGCGCCGCCGTGGCCGAACGCTGGAGTGACCGTCAATCGAGCGCGAACAGGGAGTGGTCACCGATGTCCAAGAACGATCTCGTCGTCGTCATCACCGGAGCGTCGAGCGGGGTGGGCCGCGCCACGGCACTCCGGTTCGCCCGCCTCGGTGCCAACCTGGTGCTCGCGAGCCGCCGCGAGACCGTGCTGTTGCAGGTCGTCGCCGAGTGCCGGGCGCTCGGCGCGGAGGCGCTGGCGGTGACGACCGACGTCACCGAGTCGCCCGCGGTCGACGCCCTCGCCGCCCAGGCGGTCGACAACTTCGGCCGGATCGACGTCTGGGTCAACTGCGCCGGCGTCTCGGTGTACGGCACGGTGGCCGAGACGCCGCTCGCCGACGTGCGCCGTGTGCTCGACGTGAACGTCATGGGTTACGTGTACGGGGCCCGCGCCGCCCTCGAGGTGATGACCGGCCAAGGGTCCGGGGTGCTCGTCAACGTGGCATCCGTTCTCGGTGCGGTGCCCCAGCCCTACACGGCCTCGTACGGGATGTCGAAGGCGGCCGTGCGCGCGCTCGGCGTCACCCTGCGGCAAGAGCTGGCCTTGCAACGGCAGATGCACGTGCGGGTGACGACGGTGCTTCCCCCGACCATCGACACGCCGTTCTTCAGCCACGCCGCGAACTACACCGGACGGAGGCTGCTCGCGATGCCGCCCGTGTACAGCGTCGACCAGGTCGCCCGGGCGATCGTGCGCGCGGCCATGCACCCGCGCCCCGAGATCGTCGTCGGCGCGGCCGCGTCCGCGCTCGTGAAGCAGCACCGCAAGCACGCCGTGGCCGTCGAGGCGCAGATGGCGGCGCTCACCGAGAACGCCCAACTGTCGCGCCGGGAAAGTGCGCCCGACACCGCCGGCAACCTCTACACCCCGTCGCCGGACTACGACGCGGCCGTCGACGGCGGATGGGGCGGCAAGCGCAGGCACCGGGGCCGGATCGTGCTCGGCTGGCTGGTAGGCATCGGCGGAGCCATCGTCGCGGCGCGGGCCTTGGGCCTCGTCGGCGGCGACCGTGGAGGAATCCGGCCGCATGCTCCAAGATGAAGCATGGCCACTACCGTCGCAGACCAGCTCATCGCCCAACTCATTGACGCCGGGGTGCGCCGCATCTACGGGATCGTGGGTGACAGCCTCAATTCGGTGGCCGACGCCGTGCGCCGGTCGGGCGGCTCGGCGAAGGGCGGCATCGACTGGATCCACGTGCGCAACGAGGAGGCCGCCGCCTTCGCGGCGAGTGCCGAGGCGCAACTCACCGGCGAGCTCGCCGTGTGCGCGGGCAGCTGCGGGCCGGGCAACCTGCACCTGATCAACGGCCTGTTCGACGCACACCGCACGGGAGCACCCGTGCTCGCGATCGCTAGCCACATCCCGAGCCACGAGATCGGCTCGAGCTACTTCCAGGAGACTCACCCCGACCGCCTCTTCGTCGAGTGCTCGAACTACCGCGAACTGATCTCGACCGCAGACCAGGCGCCCCGCGTGGTCACCATGGCGATGCGCCACGCGATCGGCCTGCGCGGAGTCGCCGTCATCTCGCTTCCGGGCGACATCGCCGAGCTCGACGCCACGGCGCCGTCGCCCGCCTTCGTGCACGCGCGGCGGCCCGCGCAGATCCCCGACGCGGCCGACGTGGCATCGCTCGCCGAGGCGATCAACCACGCCAAGACGGTGGCGATCTTCGCTGGCGCGGGCGTGGAGGGCGCACATGACGAGGTCGTCGCGTTCGCCGACCTCGTGGCGGCGCCCGTCGGACACTCGCTGCGCGGCAAGCAGTGGATCCAGTACGACAACCCGTTCGACGTCGGCATGACCGGCCTGCTCGGCTACGGCGCGGCCCACGCCGGCATCCACGACGCCGACCTCGTCATCCTGCTCGGCACCGACTTCCCCTACGAGCAATTCCTCCCCGACGGCAGTTCGACGGTGATCGCCCAGATCGACTCCGACGCCTCGCACCTCGGCCGCCGCGCCAACGTCACCCTCCCGGTCCACGCGGATGTCGTGCCCACCCTCGAGGTGCTCTCCCGTCTCGTCGAGCGCAAGACCGACCGGCGCTTCCTCGACAAGACGCTGAAACGCCACGAGCACCTCATGACCTCGGTCGTCGGCACCTACACCAACGTCGACACGCTCACCCCGATACATCCGGAATTCGCGGCGACCCTCCTCGACGAGGCGATGGATGACACGGCCGTCGTCACCGCCGACACCGGCATGGGCAACGTCTGGCAGGCACGGTACATCACGCCGATGCCCGGCCGGCGGCTCGTCGGCAGCTACCTGCACGGGTCGATGGCGAACGCGCTGCCCCACGCGATCGGCGCGCAGATCGCCTACCCGGGCCGCCAGGTCGTGTCGATCAGCGGCGACGGCGGACTCGCGATGCTCATGGGCGAACTGGTCACCGTCGCCGCCTACAAGCTCCCGGTGAAGATCGTGGTCTTCAACAACTCGACGCTCGGGCTCGTGAAGCTCGAGATGTTCGTGGGCGGCATCCCCGACTTCGCCGTCGACGTGCCCATGGTCGACTACGCGGCGGTCGCGAACGCGCTCGGCATCTTCGGACGGCGCGTCGAGGATCCGCAGCACCTCGCAGGCGCCCTGCGCGACGCGTTCGCGCACGAGGGCCCCGCGCTCGTCGACGTCGTCACCGACCCGAACGCCCTGTCGCTGCCCGCGACGATCACGGCCGCCCAGGTGAAGGGTTTCGCCCTCGGCGTGTCCAAGCTCGTGATGAACGGCGGAGTCGGCGAGGCCGTACAGATGGTGCGGTCGAACATCAGGCACGTCCCCGGCCTGTGAGACCCTGTCGCTGGCCCGTCGGGGTTCCGGCGGGTCAGCGTGGGACTGGTTAGTGCGGTGCGGCGGTCAGCGGGGGATGCGCGAGTCGGTCGAGGCCGAGCCCTTGCCGCTCACGAGCGCCGGGTCGGGGGCGGGGAACGCCGTTCCCCGGTAGGCCGGGTTCGCGTTGAACGACTGCAGCATCGCCTTGAACACCACGAGCTTCACGTTGGCGCCATTGGTGCCGCCGATCGACACGCGGCGCAGGCTCTGCTCGCCTCCGGGGTTCTTCGCCGTGCGCTTGGCCGGGTCGCCCTTGATGTTGCCGACCCAGACGGCGATAGCGACCTTGGTCGTCGAGCCGATCAACCAGTTCTGGTACGAACCGTCGGTCGTGCCCGACTTTCCCATGATGGGCACGCCGTCACGCGGGTTCGCGCCCGTCGCGGTTCCATTGGTGAACACGCTCGTCAGGGCGTAGGCGTCGGTCGCCGCGATGTTCGGCGCGATCACCGGGCTGCACTGCGCAGCTTCGCCGCCCAGGTCCTTGCCGTTGCCGTCGATGATCTTGTCGATCGCCGTCGGCACGCAGTACGTGCCGTTGGCCGCGATGGTCGCGATAGCGCTGGCCATCGTGAGCGGTGCGATCTGGTTGGTGCCGAGGATCGACGAGGGGTAGGTGTCGAGCGGTTTGGCGTCGGCACGGTGCACACCCATCGACTCCGCGACATCCCGTATCTCACACAGGTCGAGCTTCTGGGCCATGCTCGCGTAGGCGCCGTTGACCGAGCGGGCGGTGGCCGAGAGCACCGTCTGGTTGCCGCCCTCGCCCGGGGTGTCGTTGCCGACGTCGAACACCGGCCCGACGCCGGGAACGCCGTCGCACCGGAACTGCGACGCGGGGATCTTGCGTTCCGAGCCGTTGACCGACTCACGCAGTGTGTGGCCGGCCTGCAGCCACTTGGTGAGGGTGAAGATCTTGTAGGTCGACCCGGTCTGGAATCCCGTCGACCCGCCGTACGCAGCGTCGGTGTTGAAATTGATGGATGTCTCGGCCGGAGTGGCCAACGGGGTGTTGTTGTAGCCCTTGTTCTGGGCCATCACGAGGATGCGTCCGGTACCCGGCTCGACGGCCACGGCCGCGGAGCCCAGGAAGAAGCGGGTCTCGGCGGCCGGGGCTCGCTCGTCGACCTGCTGCTGCGCGACGTCCTGCTGGTTGAGGTCGATGCTCGTGTAGAGCTCGTAACCGCCCCGGCGCCAATTGGCCGTGCGCTCCTCGGGTGTCGAGCCCAGCGCGACGAGGTCCTCGACCTTGCGCTGCACGTAGTCGCAGAAGAATTTCGCGTCGCTCGCGTACAGGCAGCCGTTGCTGGGCATCTGCGGGTTCACGTACGCCTCGATGGGAGTCGCGATGGCCTCGTCGTGCTGCGCCTTGGTGATTTTCTTCAGCTCGAGCATGTTGTCGAGGATGAGGTTGCGGCGGGCGAGGTTCTTCGGATAGTTCGCCGGGTCGCTCAGGTTGAGCGCGTCGGGCGTCTGCACGATGGCGATGAGGCTCGCGGCCTGCGGGAGGCTCACGTCGGTCGCCGAGATGCCGAAGTACCGCTCCGAGGCGGCCTCGATGCCGTACGTCGCCTTGCCGAAGCCGGCGAGATTGAGGTACGCGAGCAGGATCTCGTTCTTGGTGTATTTCTTCTCGAGCGCGATGGCGAGGCGGATCTCCTGCACCTTGCGCGCGGGCGACTTGCGGATCGCCTCCTTGTAGGCAGCATTGCGCGCCTTCTCGGTGTCGAGTTGCTGCGAATCGTTGATGCGGATGTTCTTGACCACCTGCATCGCGATCGTCGAGCCGCCGGTGTCGCCGGTCTTGGTGAGGAATCCGTAGGCGGCTCGGGCGAGCGACTGCGGGTCGACTCCGCCGTGCTGGTAGTACCGGCGGTCTTCGCCCGCGATCGCGGCATCCTTCAAGAACTGCGAGGTCTCGTCCCAGGTGAGGTCTTTGCGGTTCTGGTCGTAGATCTCGGCTACCTTGACGGGCACGCCGTCGCGGTTGGCGAAGATCTGGTTGCGCTGCGCGGTGCCGCCGAGAGAGATGTCGGACGGCAGGGAATCGAAGGTGTTCAGGGTGTCTCGGCCCGCGACGCCGGAGACGGCGGCGATGGGCGCGATGCTGGTCGCGACGAGCACGCCCGCGATCGCGCTCGTGACCACGAGTCCGCGGAAACCGCGGGCAATGCCGCGCCAGCTGCGATCGCGCTCGTAGTCGGTCGACCAATTGTCGAACATCGTGTGTTTCCCCTAAGAATGTCGAAAGCCGCGACCGACAACAGGGTCGCGTGAGCCGTCTGGTACCACCATAGATAGCCCGGCTGTGCATCTGCCACGGCGCGCCCCGCCACTCAGCGAGTCGTTACAATCTCACTCTTTCGGATGACACGATCCGCACGACAGTGCGACGTTCGGCGTAGCGTGGGAGGCATGTCAGAGCAGACCTCACCTCAGCCAACCACCCACCTCGGACGCACGGGAGTCGAGGTCAGCCGCCTCGCCCTCGGCACCATGATGTTCGGCGATTGGGGCAACCGCGACCACGGCGACTCGATCCGCGTCATCCATCGGGCCATCGACGCCGGCATCAACTTCATCGACACCGCCGACATCTACTCCTTCGGCGAGTCCGAAGAGATCGTCGGCAAGGCGATCGTCAACAAGCGCGACGACCTCGTGCTCGCCACCAAGTTCTTCAACGGCATGAAAAACGAGCCGAACTACCGTGGGGGATCGCGCCGCTGGATCATGCGCGCCGTCGAGGACTCGCTGCGCCGCCTCGGCACCGACTACATCGACCTGTACCAGATGCACCGCCCCGACGAATTCAGCGACATCGACGAGAGCCTCGGAGCGCTGAGCGACCTCGTGACCCAGGGCAAGATCCGCTACATCGGGTCGTCGACCTTCCAGCCGTCGCAGGTCGTCGAGGCGCAGTGGAGCGCCCGCCAGAACCACACCGCGCGCTTCGTCACCGAGCAGCCGCCCTACTCGATGCTCGCCCGCGGCATCGAGGCCGACCTGCTGCCGACGACCGAGCGGCACGGCATGGGCACGCTCGTCTGGAGCCCCTTGGCCGGCGGCTGGCTGAGCGGCAAGTTCCGCACGGGAGAAGACCTGCCGACGACCCACCGGAGCGACCGCAACCCCGAACGGTACGACCTGTCCAAGCCGGGAGTGGCCGCGAAGCTCGAGGCGGCGAACGCGCTCGGCGAGCTCGCCGATGAGCTCGGGGTGCCGCTCGTGCACCTCGCGATCGCCTTCGTGCTGCGGCACCCGGGGGTCACGAGCGCCATCATCGGTCCGCGCACCATGGAACAGCTCGAATCCCAGTTGGATGCCGCGTCCCTCGAGCTCTCGACCGAGACGCTCGACCGCATCGACGAGATCGTGCCTCCCGGAACCAACCTCAACCCCGAAGACGCCGGCTTCTCGAACTACTGGCTCGACGCAGCGCGCCGCCGCCGCTAGCGCCGACCGTGTCGTGGGCGAGCAGCGCGGCGACGCGCGCGTCGATGCTCGGCAACCGCAGCCGGGACACCCAGCCCGAGCTGCTGGTGCGCCGTGCCCTGCACGCCCGCGGCCTGCGGTTCCGGGTCGACCTGCGCCCGGAGGCGACGCTGCGCACGCGCGCCGACATCGTGTTCACCCGGCGTCGGATCGCCGTCTACATCGACGGCTGCTTCTGGCACGGGTGTCCGCTGCACGGCACGAATCCCAAGGCGAACGCTGACTACTGGACGCCCAAGCTCGCACGCAACGTCGAGCGCGACCGTGAGGCGACGGTCGCGCTCGAGGCCCTCGGCTGGGTCGTGCTGCGGTTCTGGTCGCACGAACCCGTCGACGAGGTGGTGGCGCGGATCGCGGCGCGGGTCACAGCGACAGCGCCATGACCCGTCGACTCGGGGACGGCCGCGCGATCTCCGCGAAGCCGGCCGCCTGGAACATCGTGACGGTGCCGTGGTACAGCGATCCGGCCGCCGAACCGGCCAGCTCGTCGGAGTCGACCGGATACGCCTCGACCACGCGCGCCCCGGCCTCGCGCGCGTGCTCGACGGCACCCGCCACGAGCGCGGCGGCGACGCCCCGGCGCCGGAAGTCCTTGCGCACGACGAAACAGACGATCGACCAGACGGATGCGTCGCCCCACTCCTCGGCCGACCCTCCGGCCGCGACCCTGCTGCGCCGCAGTCGCGGGTAGTCGTCGCGCGGCTCGACGGCGACCCACCCGGCGGGCTGGTCGTCGACGAACGCCACGAGCCCGGGTGTGGGCGAGGCCTGCCGCGTCTGGTCGCGGAGCGCGGAGGCGAGAGTCGCGACATCCGCCCGGTCGAAGTCCGTGCCTCGGAGCTTGAAGTACTGGCACCAGCAGGTGCGGGGGTCGCCGGGCGTCTCGAAGACCCGCTCGACGTCGCGCCACGGCACGTCGGAGGCGGAGCGGATCGTCACCATGGCTTCGAGGGTAGCCAGCCGGATGTCGCGGGGTGAAGGGCCGGCTCCGAGAGGTTTTCCACAGATTCGGGGCGAATGCGCGCCGACGTGTCGAAAACGGCGAGAAACGGGCTGTTCCGACGGGTTGGTGTCGGTGGTACGCGTTCGACTCCTGGCATGACGAAACACGACAGATTCGACGGCGCCGGCCGAGCGCCGTCCCACCGCCCTCCGCCCGGTCCTCCGGGCTTCGAGCCGCCCCCAGACCACGCCGACGAGCTGCCGGCACGCGTCAGGCCCGACGCGATCGCGAGCGGATTCGCCCGCGGCGATTTCACCTACCGGCGCGAGCTCTTCGGGCACTTCCTCGACGAGACCGAGGTCGCCGACCGGCAGATCGCCGTCACCATGGCCGAGCGCGCCCGGCGCATCGACGAGTTGAGACGTGCCGCCGTAGCGATCGCGGCCCACGAGGCGGCAGAAGACCGGGCCACGGCGGCGGCGCACCGCACGAGCGGCGGCGCAGAAGCGGGCTGGTCGATCGAGAACCGCGCCAAGACGGAGCTCGCGAGCGAGATCGCGATGGCCTTCACGCTGTCGAAGGGCGCGGCGAGACACCTCGTGGCCGAGAGCGAGACCCTCGTGGCCGACCTCCCTCTCACCCTCGGCGCGCTAGACGAGGGCCGCATCCGCTACGAGCACGCCCGGGTCATCGCGGCGACCGCGTGGTCGATTCCGGCGGAGTCGCGCGGCGCGCTGGAAGCCGAGCTGGTGCCGCTCGCGGCGACGCTCATCCTGAGCGTGTTCCGCGCCCGGGCGCTTGCGGCCCGCGAGCGGCTGCACGGCCAGTCGATGGCCGAACGCCGCGAGCGGGCCGCCGCATTCCGCAGCGTCTCGGTCGAGCCGGGAGAAGACGGCATGGGCTACCTCACCCTCTACGACTCCAACGAGGTGATCGCCGCGATCTACAACCGCGTCACCGATCTCGCGCTGCCGAAGACCGCGGACGACCCGCGCACGCTCGCGCAGAGGCGGGCGGATGTCGCGACCGAGATCCTCATCAAGGGCGACCTGTGTGCCACCGAGGGTGCCTCGGCTGGCTCGGGTTTCGGGCACGGCATCGCCGCGCAGGTGCACGTAGAGGTTCCCGTGCTCACCCTGCTCGGAGCCGAGAACACCCCCGGCGCGCTGGAGGGAACCACGCCGATCGATCCGGTGACGGCGCGCAAGCTCGTGGGGGAGGCGACCGGCTTCTTCCGGGTGCTCACCGACCCGATCACGGGTTCCGTGGTCGCCTTCGACGACCGGTTCCGCTTCCTTCCCGCCTCGTTGCGTCGCGCGGTGCGGCTCGTCGACGGCGCGTGCACGGCACCGTGGTGCAACGCCTCGGCGCACGGCGCGCAGGGTCACCATCCCGACGAGTGGCAGAACTCGCACGACACGTCGCTCGACAACTCGGCGCTGCTCTGCGGCCCCGACCACGCGCTCGTGCACAACACCCGGTGGACGATGCGAAAGCTCCCGACCGGGGAGAAGGAGTGGGTGTCGCCGTGCGGAAAGGTGCGACGGGTAGCGCCCATCCGGCGTCTCTCGCCGAGTTTCGTCGAGGCGCTCAAGCCCGACCCCGTGGGCGCCGACCATTCGCTCACGCTCGCCGACGACGCCTGGTTCGCGTCCCCGCCGGTCGAGGGGGAGGAGATGCCGTTCTAGAGGTCGCCCGACGACTGTCGCGAAATGTGTATAGTGATGTATACGTACAGGTTGCTATACATAACGTCTGGAGTCGGAAATGTTCGCTCGATGGATTCTCGCCGTGGCCGTGGGCCTCGCAATTTCGGCAACGACCGGCGTGCTCGCGTGGGCGCTCACACCGTTCGAGCCCGTAGTGTCCACCATCGTGTTCGCAGCGGTAGCGCTTCCTTTCGGGGTCACGCTGGGGTGGATCGTCGCCGTGGCGCCTCGCACCATGCCCGCATCGCCGCGCTCGGCCGACTCGGTGGAAACGACCTGGATGACGACCGCCCTCGCCGGAACCGCGACCGATCTCGTGCTCGTTGCCGGCCTCGCCCTCGCCGCGCTCGCGATAGCCCGCGTCGAGGTTCCGGCACAGTTCGTGCTGCTCGGCATCCTGGTCGTGGCGTTCGCGGCCACGGCCGCCCGCTACGCCGTCGCCCGCATACGCTCGGTACGAGCGTGAAGAACTCCCTACTCGAGCGTCGGCGTGAGGCCGGATGGTCACAAGCGCGCCTCGCGGAGCTCGTCGGCGTCACCCGGCTGACGGTGATCTCGATCGAGAAGGGGCGGTTCGATCCCAGCCTGCCGCTCGCGTTCCGTCTCGCGGCCCTGTTCGGTGTGCGCATCGAAGACCTCTTCTCGCCCCAGCCGGATCCCGTCGTCGACCGCGGTATTGCGCCGGACGCTGCCACGTACGCTGCCCCGGATGCCGGCCCTGATGCCGGCCCTGACACCGGCCCGGACTCTCGCCCGGCGAGCGTCGTCGGCCCGCGCTAACCTGACGAAAGCCGAACACACCGACGGCACGACTCTGGAGCCCAGTGATTCTGATCGACCCGACGACCGTCGTCTACTCGGCGAGCGATCTCACCGCCGCCGCGAAGTGCGAGTGGGCGCTCATGCGCAAGCTCGACGCGAAGCTCGGCAGGGTCGAACGGGTCGACGACGTCGAAGACGACATGCTCATCCGCGCGGGGCTGCTCGGCACCGCGCACGAACTGCGTGTGCTCGAGTCGCTCAAGCTCACCCGCGACGTCGTCGAGTTCGAGCATCCGCCGTTCGGCGAGTATGCCGAGGCCGCCGCTGCCACGGCGCGGGCGCTCCGCGACAAGGCAGACGTGCTGTTCCAGGCGACCTTCTTCGACGGACGCCTGCTCGGCTTCGCCGACTTCATCATGCTGAACGACGACGGCATCTACGAGGTCTACGACACCAAGCTCGCCCGCAGCGCCAAGATCACGGCCCTACTTCAGCTCGCCGCGTACAGCGACCAGGTGATCGCCCTCGGCGTCGAGGTCGGCGAGAACGTGCACCTCATCCTCGGCGACGGCAGCACGAGCACCCACGCACTGCGCGACATCCTGCCGGTCTACCGGCGCCGGCGCGCGAGGCTGCAGGCCATGCTCGACGAACGGATCGCGGATGTCGCGGCCACGCCGTGGGGCGACCCGCGGTACACCATCTGCGGTCGGTGCGCCGCGTGCACGCAGCAGGTCGAGTTGCACCGCGACGTGCTGCTCGTCGCCGGGATGAAACTCACCCAGCGCCGCAAACTCAACGCCGCGGGCATCGCCACGATCGACGACCTCGCCGCGGCATCCGACGTCGACGGCATGAGCGCGGCGACTCTCGCCGGGCTGCGCTCCCAGGCCCGCATCCAGATCTCACCCCACGACGGCGCCGTTCCCGCCTACGACGTCTACAACCCGCAGGCGCTGAACGCCCTGCCGATGCCCGACGACGGCGACATCTTCTTCGACTTCGAGGGCGATCCGCTCTACTCGGAGGCCACGGACGGCGACGGCACCGAGTGGGGGCTCGACTACCTCTTCGGGCTCGTCGAGGCCGACGACACCTTCCGCACCTTCTGGGCGCACGACTACGCGGAGGAACGCGTGGCCCTCGAGCGGTTCCTCGCCTACGTCGCCGAGCGTCGGGCGCAGCATCCGGGCATGCACATCTACCACTACGCCGCCTACGAACGCACCCACCTGTTGTCGCTCGCCGCGCGCCACGGCGTCGGCGAAGACGCGGTCGACGACCTGCTGCGCGACAACGTGCTCGTCGACCTCTACCCGCTGGTCAAGAAGAGCACGCGCGTGGGCTCGCACAGCTACTCGATCAAGAAGCTCGAGCCGCTCTACATGCCGAGCGAGCGCAGCGGGGTCGCGAACGCCGCGGACTCCGTCACGGAGTACGCCGACGCGCGCCAGCTCATCCGCGACGGCGACGTGACGGCCGGCCAGACCAAGCTCGACGCGATCGCGAGCTACAACGAGTACGACTGCCTGTCGACCCTCCGGTTGCGCGACTGGCTGCTGGCGCGGGCCGCCGAGAACGGAGTGGCCCCGCAGCCCGCCCGCGATCTCGAACTCGACCTGCCCGTCGTGCGCGAGCCCAGCCCGGTGTACCTGGCCCTCGCGGCGCACGTCGCCGACGTTCCTCCCGGCCAGCGGAACGCGGATGACACGGCCATCGCCCTGGCGTCCGCGGCGATCGACTACCACCGCCGCGAGGGCAAGAAGTTCTGGCAAGACCACTTCGACCGGCTCGTTTCGCCGCTCGACGAGTGGTCCGACACGCGCAACGTGCTGGTCGTCGAGCACGCCGAGGTGATCAAGGACTGGCACCGTGAGGGTCGGCAGCGCAAAGACCGTCGCATCATCGAGGTCGCCGGCGTCCTGTCTCCCGGCAGCTCGTTCAAGGCCGAGCAGACGCCGTTCCTGGTCTACGACGACCCGCAGCCGCCGATCTCCGCGAAGCGGTCGCCGGGCGCCCGGGCCTCGAGCGAGGGCGAGATCCTCGACATCGTCGACTCGGGTGGCCACATCACTTACGTCGTCCAAGAGCTCCTCGAGGCGGGTGCCGACCAGTTCGACCAGCTGCCCGCGGCGCTCACACCGCCGGCGCCGCCGCGACCCGCGCCGCAGCCCGAGGCGATCGAGGAGTGGGGGGCCCGGGTGCTCGACGCCCTGCCCGGCATGCTCCCGAATGCGGCGCTCGACGTGCTACGCCGGGTGCCGCCGCGCGGTCGGGTGCTCTCGGCGCCCGCGCAGGAGCTGCCCGCGCAGAAACTGCCCGAGCACGACGCGCCCACGACCATCGAGCAGATCCGCGACAGCCTCCTGACGCTCGACCACTCCTACCTCGCGGTGCAGGGACCTCCGGGCACGGGCAAGACCTACACCGGTTCCCGCGTGATAGCCGACCTGGTCAAGAACCACGGCTGGCGGGTGGGCATCGTCGCCCAATCGCACGAGACAGTGAAGAACATGCTGAGGGCGATCGCCGCGGCCGGACTCGACCCGAAGCGGATCGGCAAGAAGCCGAAGGCCGGCGACATCGACGAGCATCCGTGGACGACGCTCACCTCGGGCAACACGGCAGAGTTCACCGCGCAAGACGACGGCTGGGTCATCGGCGGCACGGCGTGGACCTTCGCGAACGCCACGACCATTCCGCGCGAGTCGCTCGACCTCCTCGTCGTCGACGAGGCCGGGCAGTTCTCGCTCGCGAGCACCATCGCGGCGGCGGTCGCGGCCGAACGCCTGCTGCTTCTCGGCGACCCCCAACAGCTCCCGCAGGTGAGCCAGGGGTCGCATCCGGAACCCGTCGACGTCTCGGCGCTCGGCTGGCTCACCGACGGCCACGACGTGTTGCCGCCGGAGTTCGGTTTCTTCCTCGCGAAGAGCTGGCGCATGCACCCCGCCGTGTGCGAACCGGTCTCCAGGCTGTCGTACGAGGGCAAGCTCGAGTCGAGGGCCGAGGAGCGGATGCTCGAGGGCATCGAACCCGGGCTGCACCCCGTGACCGTCGACCATCGGCTCAACTCCACGTCGTCGCCGGAGGAGGCCGAGCGCGTGGTCGACCTCGTGCGCGAGGCGCTCGGACGCGAGTGGACGGAGGGCGGTCGCACCCGCACGTTGGGCCAGGACGACGTGATCGTGGTCGCGCCGTACAACGCGCAGGTCGAGCTCGTGGGCGAACGTCTCGCGGCTGCCGGCTTCGGCGAGGTGCCGGTGGGCACGGTCGACAAGTTCCAGGGGCGCGAGGCCGCGATCGCGATCGTGTCGCTCGCGGCATCGTCGGCGGAGGACGTGCCGCGCGGCCTCGAGTTCTTGCTGCTCGCGAACCGGCTCAACGTGGCGATCTCGCGCGCGCAGTGGGCCGCCTACCTGCTCTACTCGCCCGCACTGCTCGACTACCTGCCCACCAATCCGGTGGCGCTCGCGCAACTCAGCGCCTTCATCGGTCTGGTGGAGACTGCCCCGGCAGGGCGTCCGTAGGCAGCACCGAGCCCGGGTAGTCGCGCTCGGGCAGGTAGGTGCGCGACGAGATGCCGAGTTTGTTGAGCCGGGCGGCTACCGCGCCGGGCTGGCGGTGCACGAGCATCGAGATGTCGAAACAGCTGAGCCCAGAGAAGTGCGACTGGGCGATGGTGGCCTCTTCGTCGGTGGTCCAGCGCTTGTGCGCGCGTTCGGGTTCGGGAAACCATCGCCTCGAGAACGAGTCGTAGAAGGGATGGTCGACCAGGTCGGGATCGTCGAGCGCCCCGTCGTAGAAGTCGTCGTAGGTGCGGCGGTCGGCCGTGCACGGCGGGCACGAGCAGGCCGGGCCGTGCGGACCGGCGATCACCACGGCACGCGGCAGGTCGTCGAAGTCGGCCTCGTAGCCGAAGTCACACCGGGGGAGGCTCGCAAAGACGGTCGTGCGGTCGAAGACCACTATGCCGAGCAGGCGGGCCGAGGCGAGTTCGTCGCGGTCGCGCAGGCTCTCGTCGAGTCGGCGGAGCCACTCCCCGTCGCGGTCGAGATCGACGTCGCTCGACCACGCGAGGGCGAAGTAGGCGATGCGCGGCCAGTCGGCGAGCACCTCCTCCACCGCGAGCAGCTGGTCGACGAGCGGGTCGGCGACCTCGACGAGCGGTTTCGACGACACGGGTTCGACGGCGACGAGCCGCAGGTTCTCGTCCATGGCGACGATCCACAGCCCGTCGGGGGCGACGTCGGCGACGCTGCCACACAACACCTGCACCACGTCGGTTCCGGATTCGATGATCATGCCGACGACGGTAGGCGGCACGGGTGAGCCGCGGCGCACGCCGGGCCAGATTGTGAGTACGCCCGCGAGCAGGCACACTGTGGAGGACCCCCGACGACGCGGACGAACCACCCCGAGGAGAACCATGACCGACGCGATCACCATCCTCACGGACTCCTTCGGGCGCATCCGCGACACCGTGACGAGCCTGCTCGACGGGCTCACCGACGAGCAGCTCACCTACCGGCCCGGCGGCGACGGCAACCCCATCGTCTGGCTCGCCTGGCACCTCACCCGCATACAGGACGACCACATCGCGGACGCCGCCGGAAGCGACCAGGTCTGGACCTCGGCGGGGTGGATGGACAACTTCGGGCTGCCGCTCGACCACGACGAGACCGGCTACGGCATGACGTCCGACGAGGTGTCGCTCGTGCGCGGTGTGTCTGCCGACCAACTCGTGTCGTACCTCACCGCCGTCTACGACCGCACGGTCGAGTACCTCGGCACGCTCACCGCCGCCGATCTCGACCGCGTCGTCGACACCCGCTGGGATCCGCCCGTCACCCTCGGGGCCCGCCTCGTCAGCATCATCGGCGACGATCTGCAGCACGCGGGACAGATCGGCTACGTGCGCGGCCTGCTGCCCGAACCCCTCTAGGGCACGGGCGGCGGCGTCCGCGACATCCCGGCACCGGGGCTAGCCGACCCGCGCGTCGTTTGCAATGCATCCGGCCCGAAGCCGCGAAACCCGCGACGGTTCGTAGGGTGGAAGCCCGCCAGCTAAGGAGCCCCCATGTCTAGAGTCGCAGTCGTCACCGGAGGGTCAGCGGGTCTCGGCCGCGCCGTCGTACGGGAGCTCGCCCAGAACGGATGGGACATCGCCGTGCTCGCGCGAGGCGAAGACGGGCTCGCCGGAGCCGTCGCCGACATCGAGGCGATCGGCCAGCGCGCCATCGGGATCAGCACGGATGTCTCGGACCGGGAGGCCGTCGAACGCGCCGCTGACCGCGCCGAGGCCGAGCTCGGCCCGATCGACCTCTGGGTCAACGGGGCCATGGTCGGGGTGTTCGGCGAATTCCTCAGCACCGAGCCCGCCGACTTCGAGCGCGCCACCCACGTGAACTACTTCGGCTTCGTCAACGGCACCCGCGCCGCGCTCAGCAGGATGGTGCCGCGCAACAGCGGGCACATCATCCAGGTCGGGTCGGCTCTCGCGCACCGTGGCATCCCGCTGCAGGCCGCCTACTGCGCGGCGAAGCACGCGGTGCAGGGCTTCACCGAGTCGGTGACCACCGAACTCATCCACAACGGCAGCGACGTGAAGATCTCCACCGTAGACATGCCCGCCCTGAACACCATCCAGTTCAACTGGGTCAAGTCGCAGCTGCCGCACCACCCGCAGCCGGTCGCCCCGATCTTCGAGCCCGAGGTCGGCGCCCGCGCCATCGCCGCGGTCGCCGAGAAGCCCCGCCGCCGCACCTGGGTGGGGGAGCCGACGGTCGGCACCGTACTCGGCAACCGATTCGCCGCGGGCTTCATGGACTGGTTCCTCGCGAAGACGGGCTACGACGGCCAGCAGGCACCCCAGAAGACGGAGCCGATGCTGCCGAACAACCTCTACGCGCCGGTCGCCGGCGACCAGGGCGCGACCGGCATCTTCAGCGACCAGGCACACAACGTGTCGCCCCAGGTCTGGGCCATCCGGAACCGGGGACTCGCGTGGGGGCTCGCCGCCGCCACCGCCGGTGCACTCGGTGCCGCGGTCGCTACCGTCGTGACCAAGAAGCGCTAGCTACTCACACGTCGCCGTTGTCTGCCTTGCCCTCGGCGACGTAGGCGAGCCTCCGCAGCGTCTCGATGTTGCGGAGGTACAGCGGCGGGTCGAGCAGGAACGACGGCACGAGCGCGCCCGGCCCCTTCACGGCGTCTTCCGTAATGCGCACCACGCACCCGCGTCCGCGTGGCTTGACCTCGAGCATGACTCGCGCCTCGCCGATGGGCCAGCCCTTCGGTTGGATGACGAGCTTGCGCGGCGGGTCGTACTCGAGCACCGTCGTCTCGTCGTTGATGAGCGCGGGCCACACCCCGAAGGAGTGCTGCAGCTTCGAGCCGACCGCGGGCCACGCGTCATCCACGTCCCGCATCCTCGACGCCCCGACCACCCAGGTGGGGAAGATCCACCCGTCGGCGAGTACGGCGAAGACCGCCTCGGGGGAGCAGTTCATTTCGCGGACGTTGACGGACATCAGATTCCTTCCGGGGCGAGCGAGGGGGCGGCTGTGATGCCGAATTCGTGGGCGAGGGCGCTGCGGGCGGCGTAGTAGCCGGGGAGCCCGTGCACGCCGGGCCCGGGCGGGGTCGACGAGGAGCACAGGTAGACGCCGGGGGCGGGGGTCTTCCACGGTTCGGTCGAGAGCACGGGGCGCGCCACGAGTTGCGCGAAACTCGCGCCGCCCGCGGCGATGTCGCCTCCGACGTAGTTCGGGTTGTAGTTCTCCATGTCGCGCGCGGTCATGCTCGACGAGGCGAGGATCAGGTCGCGGAACCCGGGGGCGAACCGCTCGATCTGACGGGTGATCGCCTCGGTCTGGTCGATCGTCGAGTTGCGCGGCACGTGCGTGTAGGCCCAGAGCACGTGAGACCCGGCGGGTGCGCGCGTGTCGTCCTCGATGGACGGCTGGGCCACGAGAACGTAGGGGCTCGCGCTGTGGCGGCCGGCCGCGACATCCGCCTCGGCCGCGGCGATCTCCGCCCGCGTGCCGCCGACGTGCAGGGTGCCGGCACGGCGCAGGTCCTCGTTGGTCCACGGCACCGGGCCGGAGAGCGCGTAGTCGACCTTCGCCACGGCGTTGCCGAAGCGGAATCGCTCGACGCGCTTCACGTAGGCGGGCGGCAGGGTCGCCAGTTTCAGCAGGGCGCGGGCGCTCACGTCGAGCAGCACGGCCTTCGAGCTCGGCAGCTCGTCGAGCGACGTGATCTCGGTGCTCGTGACGATCTCGCCGCCGTGCGCCACCAGGTCGTCGGCGAGCGCATTGACGATCGACTGGCTGCCGCCGACGGGGATCGGCCAGCCGTGGGCGTGCGCGTAGGTGCCGAGCGAGAGGGCGGCGCCGGCGGTGGCGAGGCTCGGCATGGGGCGGATCGAGTGGGCCGCGACGCCGCTGAGCATCGCGGGCGCCGCATCCTCCTTGAATCGGAGGTTCCAGGCGGGGGAGCCCTGTTCGAGGGAGCGGAGTCCGAAGATCGCCGCGACGAGCGGATGTCTCGGAAACTGCAGCAACTGCGACCCGGTGAACTGCGCCACCCGGTCGGCATTCGCGACGAGCGGCGCCATCAGCCGCTTGAACGCCGGGCCGTCGACTCCGAGGCCCTCGGCCGTGCGGTCGAGGTCGCGCCAGGCGATGCCTGCGCGGCCGCCGTCGAGCGGGTGTCCGTACGACACGTCGGGCACGCGCAGGTCGATGCGCTTGTCGAGCCCGAACCGGCGGAAGAACCCGGACGCGAGCGCCATGGGGTGCACGGCCGAACACACGTCGTGCAGGAAGCCGGGGAGGGTGAGCTCGGAGGTGCGGGCGCCGCCGCCGATCGTCGGGTTGCGCTCGTACACGACGACCCTGAGGCCAGCGCGCGCGAGCGTCACGGCGGCCGAGAGGCCGTTGGGGCCGGAGCCCACGATGATCGCGTCGTAATCCGTCATGGTTTCACGCTATCCGGTCGCGGAGCCCGTGAGTGCGCCATTGCGTTCGGCGCACCGGCTAGCGCTGGAGATAGCTCCACACCGCGAAGACGAGAGCCGCCGCGATGAGCACGGCGAAGATCAGCAGCCACACCGGCGACGGCACGCCGGTGCGCTTGTAGAGCAGGTAGGCGTCGGAGGTCTGCAACTGGTCGCGACGCGAGGTGTGCACGCCGACGACCGTGAGGAGGCCACGCACCGCTCCGACCAGCAGAGCGACGCCGAGGGCGAGGAGCGCGTAGCCCTGCACGTCGGGCTCGGCGTAGAACCACAGCAACGCTGCGACGCCGGCCGATACCAGTACGACGAGCACGCCGAACAGGTTGCGGATGACGAGCACGGTGAGAACGAGGATGACGCCGCCGACCGCGAGCGCGAGCGAGGTGTAGCCCGCGAAGACGCTCCAGATGAGGGCGGCGCCGACGATCGCCGGTGCCGGATACCCGAAGATGCCGCTCAGGACGGTGCCGAACACGCCGCGGCCGGTGCTCATCGCGTCGCCCGAGTGGTTGCGCCGGATGCGGATGCCGTGCACGACGCGACCGCTGAGAATGGCGGCGATCGCGTGTCCGAGCTCGTGCACGAGCGTGGCGAACAGACCGAACCACTGCCAGGTCAGACGGGGGATGCTGAGGAAGGCGGCCACGGCGACGATGGCGACGAGCACCGGCGTGGGGACGTCGAGAGGCGCGGTGGGCGTGAAGAGCTGCGTGAGAGTATCGATGCCCCAGTGTCCCAGATCGCGCCGCCGGAGGCGTCAGGGCGCCCGGCCGCGTCGCGCTACCGCTCGAGCAGGCCCGCGCGCTCCGGGTGCTTGTCGAACCATTCCCCGACGTACCAGCACATGGGGATGATGCGCAGGGTGCTCGACGCCTCGATGTCGTCGACCGCGAACTCGACGATCTCGGCGGCGAGACCCTTGCCGCGGTGGGCCGGCGAGGTGAAGGCCCGCGTGAGCGAGATGGCTTGCCCGTTGCTCGTGTAGTCGAGCACGGCGAGCAGGTCGTCGCCGTCGCGCAGGGCGTAGCGTTTCGCGTCGGTCTGGTTCTCGAAGGTCTTCGTCACCCCTCCATCGTAGGTCGGCCGGAGGCCCGATGGAGGGGAGCCGACGGGCCGCTACAGCTTCTCGAAGACCAGCGTCGCCTGCACGCGGTCGCCGCCTCCGAGGCCCTTGCTGCCCGACGACGCCGTCGTGATGGTGTGCAGGCGGTACCCCTTGGCGGCCTGTTCGTTGAGCACCTTCTCGAGGTCGGTGAGGTTGCCGGATCCGGTTCCGAAGATCTTCTCTTTCAGGACGACTTGCAGGACGACGTAGTTCATGGTGCTTCTTTCCCGGAGGGTGTGCGGCCGGACCCGGAGCGGGCCCGTCGGCGCAAGGCTACAGACCGTCTCGAAATGCCGGGAGCCCCCAGTGCGGGGCGCGCGCCCCACCGCACTCCATGCGTATGCATCGGGAATATCTCACGTCGGCGCTACGCTGCATCCATCATGAAGCGCATCGGATTCCTCTCCTTCGGCCACTACCAAGACGTTCCCGGCTCGGTGGTGCTCACCGCGCAAGACGCACTGACCCAGGCGATCGAGCTCGCGGTCGCCGCCGAGGAGGTGGGCGTCGATGGAGCCTACGTTCGCGTGCACCACTTCGCGCCCCAGTTCGCTTCCCCCTTCCCGTTGCTCGCTGCCATGGCCGCCCGCACGAGCCGCATCGAGCTCGGCACCGGCGTCATCGACATGCGCTACGAGAACCCGCTCTACATGGCCGAAGAAGCCGCGATCACCGACCTGATCAGCAACCGCCGGCTGCAGCTCGGCCTCAGCCGTGGATCGCCCGAGACCTCGATCCGCGGCTACGAGTCGTTCGGCTACGCGCCGGCCGAGGGCGAGACCGACGCCGACCAGGCCCGCAGGCACACCGCGATCTTCCGCGCCGCGATCGATGGCGCCGCGGTCGCGGCCGCGAACCCGCAGATGACGGGCGGCATGGGCGGCGGGCTCGCGATCGACCCGCAGTCGCCCGGGCTCGGCGAGCGCATCTGGTGGGGATCGGGTACGCGCGGCACGGCGAAGTGGGCGGCCGAGCAGGGCATGAACCTCATGAGCTCGACGCTCTTGACCGAAGACACCGGGGTGCCGTTCGACGAGCTCCAGGCCGAGCAGATCCAGATCTTCCGCGACGAGTGGAAGGAACAGGGCCACGACTTCGAACCGCGCGTCTCGGTGAGCCGCAGCATCATCCCGCTCGTGTCCGACGCCGACCGCACCTACTTCGGCCTGCGCGGACAGGTCGAGGGCAAAGACCAGGTCGGGCACCTCGACGGCGGTCTGGCCCGATTCGGACGCAGCTTCATCGGGGAGCCCGACG
>Ga0247809_1000196_pt1 | contig 32366 bp, 30 predicted proteins | sample UWRJL104311B1_FD_180951 | JGI IMG/M metagenome (GOLD analysis project Ga0247809, IMG submission 180951) | Plant litter microbial communities from Arlington Agricultural Research Station in Wisconsin, United States - UWRJ-L104-311B-1 | ecosystem: Environmental > Terrestrial > Plant litter >...
ACTATTGTTATTTCTCCGTCTTCAATGCTCGAAATGGGAACAGTGTGTTATGAAATTGGAAACAAACATATTCCGCTTTTTATACAAGAAGACAAAGTGTTGCTGCCTTTTGAAATGCCAATGTTCAGATGGCTGGAAGTAAGCGGTTTTAAACCCGAAAAACAATCCGTGAAATTACTGAATCTGTTAAAATCGAATGTAGAACCCCATGGACATGGAAGTTTGGGTTCAACAATTTTTACTAAAATCCTAAAAATGGCAGCTCCAAAAGATGAATAATATAAAATTTTTAGCCAGCCTTTTGCATATTTCCGACCCTACATTGCCTATTGGAGGTTATTCTCATTCTAATGGACTTGAAACGTTTATACAAAATAAAATTGTACACAACGCAGCAACTGCGCAAGAGTTTGTAGAAAACATGCTTAAGTATAATCTCAAGTACAACGACGGTGCTTTTGTAAAATTGGCCTACGAAGCTGCTGCATCTAATGATTTAAAAGCCATTTTAGATCTGGATCAGGAATGTAACGCTTTAAAGTGCCCAAGAGAAATTCGTCAGGCAAGTCAGAAATTGGGATTGCGTTTGATTAAGATCTTCAAAAGACATGAGAATTTTCAGTTGATGGAAGCTTATGAAGAAGCGGTTCGAAATGGCGATGCAAATTCTCATTATTCTATTGTTTTTGGAATGTATTGCTGCCTGTTAAAAATCCCTTTACAAGAAGCTCTTTTTGGATTTTACTATACTTCTACCGCCGGAATGATTACCAATGCTGTAAAATTAGTACCACTGGGACAATTGGATGGACAGGATATTTTATTCCGTCTGTATCCGATAATGGAAAAAACGGCTCAGGAAACTATAACATTAGAGCGAGAGTATGTAGGATTATGCAATACCTCTTTTGACATTCGTTGCATGCAGCACGAAAGACTGTATTCAAGACTATACATGTCTTAATTAAAAATGAAAAATAATTTATAAAAAAATGAAAAATAGAAAATATATAAAAGTAGGAGTTGCCGGACCTGTAGGTTCTGGAAAAACTGCTTTATTAGAACGATTGAGCAGACACTTATACGGAACATATGATCTTGGCGTAATTACAAATGATATCTATACGAAAGAAGATGCAGAATTTATGGCCAAAAACAGTCTTTTGCCTCATGAACGCATTATTGGGGTAGAAACAGGAGGATGTCCTCACACCGCTATTCGCGAGGATGCCAGTATGAATCTTGAAGCAGTAGATGAATTGGCAAACCGCTTTCCGGAGATTGAATTGATTTTTATCGAAAGTGGCGGAGATAATCTGTCAGCAACTTTTAGCCCGGATCTTGCCGATGTGACCATTTTTATAATTGATGTTGCCGAAGGTGAAAAAATTCCAAGAAAAGGAGGCCCAGGTATCACAAGATCAGATTTACTGGTAATCAATAAAATCGATTTGGCTCCTTATGTAGGTGCAAGCCTTGAAGTGATGGAAAATGACGCAAGAAGAATGAGAAAAGGAGCTCCTTTTATATTTTCAAATCTTAAAACAGATGTTGGTGTGTCGGAAATTATAGGGTGGATCAAAAAATATGCTTTACTGGAAGATTGTGAAGAACCGAATTTAGTAAGATAATGAACAGTCGCTTACATATTATAGCAGGTTATAAACAAGGAAGCTCCTATGTAAAAGACCTCTATGTTTCTCCTCCTTTTCGTGTAGTATCAGTAGGACAACGCAAAACCGACAATAAGCTTTATCAAATTGTGATGAGTACCTCGCCGGGAATTTTATGCGGTGACCGTTACCAATTGGATATTGATTTGGAAAAAGGTGCCGCATTGCAGCTGCAGTCGCAATCATATCAAAGATTATTTAATATGAAAAATGACGCTGTGCAAAAGCTTACTATCTCGATGGAGGATGATACTTCTTTTGCTTATGTCCCGCATCCGGTGGTTCCTCATGAAAATTCTGATTTCAAAAGTAAAGCCGAAATCCGTATTGGTACAAACAGTCAGGTAATCATCAGTGAGATTATCACCTGTGGAAGAAAGCATTATGGTGAGCTTTTTAAATTGAGACGTTTTCAGAATCTTACAGAGATTTATCACAAAAACAAATTGGTTGTAAAGGACAATGTACTTATCCAACCTGACCTGATTCCGATAAACGGCATAGGAAATCTGGAAGAATTTACGCATCAGGGAACTCTTATCTTTTATAGTACGAAAGAAAATGTGGATAAAAATCTCTTAGTAGAAACTATCTATTCTATTATAGAATCTCAAAGTGAGATGGAAATCGGCATTTCGGCAATGGAAGATAACGGATTCGTTATTAGAACACTGGGAAATGGTGGTGAAGTAATGTATAATTTTTTCCTCAAGGTTCAGGAAATCCTTTGGGAATTAGAATAAAAATAAGTTATGAATAGTACTATTTGGGCATTAATACTGAGTGCTGTATCTATAAGTTTTATACATACCGCATCAGGACCAGACCATTATTTGCCATTTATTGTTTTGTCGAAATCTAAACAATGGAGCAAAAGCAAAACAATTCTACTTACAATTGTCTGTGGTTTTGGCCACGTTTTTAGTTCTTTGGTTCTAGGAACTATCGGGGTTTTTATGGGATGGCAGCTTAATAAATTTTCATGGTTTCAGGAAATCAGAGGCAACATTTCGGGTTGGGCATTGCTTCTTTTTGGCGTAATCTATCTCCTATATGGCGTGATTCAGACCATAAAAAATAAACCTCACAAGCATTTTGATGTACTGGGAGATGATGTTTATGTTTATGAACACAATCACGGTGAAGTCGTTATGCCTCAAAGCCGAATAAAAGTAACACCCTTTGTGCTGTTCATGATTTTTGTGATGGGACCAACTGAACCACTTACACCACTTCTTTTTTATTCGGGATTAAATCGTTCCGTGACCGAAATTGTTGCACTAGTAGTACCATTTGCACTTACAACTGTCGCAACGATGCTGGGCATGGTTTTACTTGGACGATACGGATATTCAACTTTTTTCAAGACCGACAAACTAGAACGCTATATGAGTGTTGTAAGTGGTGCTGTAGTCACTATATGCGGCATTGGAATGGTCTTTTTAGGATGGTAAAATCAAAACAAAAAACAATTTCAAAATGGATAAAATTTTCACAAAAATTCCTTTTATCGATAATGTATTAAAGGGAATAGGGCAAATTATGCTTCAGGAAAACAGATGGACAGGAATCTTATTTCTTATTGGTATTTTTTTAGGAAGCTGGCAAGGGGGTGTTGCTATTTTGTTGTCTACAAGTGCCGGAACATTTACAGCGATGAAATTGGATTATGACAAATCCGAAATTAATGCCGGATTATATGGTTTTAGTGCAGCTTTGGTGGGAGTGGCTTTGTCTTTTTTCTTTCAGACTACAATATTAATTTGGATTCTTATTGTTTTAGGTGGCGCACTGGCAAGTATAATTCAGCATTTTTTTATTAGCAAAAAAATTCCGGCGTTTACATTTCCATTCATTGTTATTATTTGGGTATGTGTTTTTGTATTGCATCACTTTACAGATATCCCACCTTCAGAAATGATTAGCGCAAAACCGGAAAATGTTGCCTATAGCGAATTTATAACACCCATAAATGGCTTTGGGGAGGTCATTTTTCAAGGAGGATTATTATCAGGAGTTATTTTCTTTATCGCAATTTTTATCAGTTCTCCCGCAGCAGCTTTGTATGGCCTTGTAGGATCTTTATTGGGAGCTTATTTTTCATATATGGATGGCGAATCAATTGAAGGTATTCATATGGGATTATTCGGTTTTAACGCGGTACTTTCTGCTATTGTCTTTTCAGGTTTCAAAAAAACAGATGGGTTGTGGGTATTAATCGCAGTCTTGATTACAGTTGCTATTGATGACTTCCTGATTGATCATAACATCCTGACTGAGGTAGGCGGAGTATTGACTTTTCCGTTTGTGGTAGGAACGTGTATTACATTACTTATTCAGAGATTATTTATTACTAAAAAACAAAACTAAAAGCATCCCCAATTTACAACATCATTCAATTCAAATAATCATGTATTTCTTGCTTGGATAGCAGAATGCATATCTAAAAATTACTCAAATTATTAAAATAAATAAACAAAATGGCATCAAATAAAATAAACTCATTACTATCAAGAAATACCGAGAATGCTCCAAAAAATATCGGACCATATTCACAAACTGTAGCGTTTTCACATTATAATAATCTATCAGCTCAATTACCAATCGACCCAAAATCTGGTAAGATAGTAGCTGGCGGTGTAAAAGAACAGACCGAACAATGCTTTAAAAATATCAAGGCCATTTTAGAGAGCATCGATCATGTTATGAATGATGTCGTTAGAATCACTGTATTCGTAAAAAACATTAAGGATGTTGATACTGTAGACGAAGTTTATAAAACATTCTTCCGTACTTATGTTCCAACACGAACTACAGTTGCAGTTGCTGCTTTACCTTTGAATGCTTTAGTACAAATTGAAGCACTTGTTTCAAATGGCGAGGGTACAATTCCAAATGCACCACAGGCAGGAAATCTTATAAAACTTATTAATAACACTGCAAATGCACCTTTGAGTAATTTGTCTGCACAAACAGTATCATTCTCTCATTACAATAATCTTTCAGCTCAATTACCAATCGATCCAAAAACGGGTAGATTGATAACAGGAGGTGTAAAAGAGCAAGCTCAACAATGTTTAAAAAATATCAAAGCAATTTTAAACAGTATTGATGTTCCTTTTGATGATATTGTTAAGATTAACATCTTTCTTAAAAACCTGTCAGACATTGAAGCTGTAGATGAGGTTTATGCAACGTTTTTTCCTGATTCTGCTATTGCAAGGGCTGTAGCTTATGTTCCTGCAAGAACAATCGTGGCCGTTTCGGATTTATCTATGCATGCTTTGGTGCAAATTGAAGCAGTAGTATCACACGGAGACGGAACACCTCCTCAAGCTATCGAAGACAGACATGGAATTGTCATCAACGCAAACAATACTGAAAATGCGCCAAAAAATTCTCTTTCTACGCAAACCGTAGCATTCTCTCATTATAATCACATTTCAGCTCAATTGTCAATCGACCCAAAAACGGGTAAAATGATAGCCGGAGGTGTAAAAGAGCAGGCAGAACAATGTTTAAAAAACATCAAAGCAATTTTAGAAAGTATATCACATGGTATGGAAGATGTAGTTAAGGTTAATATCTTCCTTAAAAACATCACAGATAGCGAACTTGTAGATGAGGTTTATACAACATTTTTCCCAGGGGGTATTCCTGCAAGAAGAACAGTTGGCGTGTCAGCATTACAAAACGATGCATTAATCCAAATTGATGTAGTGGTATCAAATGCAGAAGGAACACCTCTAAAAGCGTAACATTCAACTCAAAATATAATTTATAAAAGGGGCGGTAATGGTATTATCCCCCTTACCCTTCTGCTTTATTTCTTTAGTAATTTTTTATTCCAAAAAAAAACTAAAAAAGTATTTAGCATCGGGCAAGTACGGTTTTTTCTTATTGAATTCAGAAATCAAATCACCTTATACTTAAAATAAAACAATTATGAAAAATAGTAAATTCGCATTTTTATTTTTGGTTGTTACTGGTTGTTACACAGCACAAGCACAAATTAATTTTCCGTCTCAACAAAAAACAGATGATGGAAAATCGCTTTATGAAATGGAGTTTTCTCCTCGTTTAAAATTAAATGGATACTTAAATTTGGGAGGTAATGACATGAATTCTCAGTCAATCAACCTAAATTCAGCTGATCCTTACAATAAAATCGATCAGAAAAATGCAGGTTTTAATATGTATCAAACACAGTTGGCATGGAAGACTATCTATAATGGATTCTCAAAAGGTCCTTTAGTTACTTATGTGGAAGCGCAATGGTGGGGCGCTCCCGGCGCAGGCGGTAACTTACAATTAAGGGTAGCCTACGTCGATTACAATCATTGGCATATTGGTCAGGACTGGACTTTCTTTGGTAATGGTGTTCCAAGTTGGTACAATACGCTGGATTGGGAAGGACCTAATAGTGGAACATGGGCGCGTCATCTACAGGTCAAATATTACAATGATTTTGGTGCCGACAAATCATGGAAGTTTGAAGGTGGTGTCGAGAGTTCTTCTGAATATCTTAAAATCGCTGGTGGAGTTACTCCCGGTCAGTTTTCTGTAGACCCAATTGTAGCATTTACCAAAAAACTGCATGACCAAACAGGTTACTTACGTTTAGCTGTTATGGGACGTACGCTTCGTTATGAAAAAGACACAAATGATAATACTATGACAATGGGATGGGGCGTTAATGCCAATTACAAAACGATGCTGAATGAAAAGAGTTATTTTATGGCTCAGGCTGTTATTGGTTCTGGTATAGGAGGTTCTTATACTTTATCTGGTGCCTTGTTTGGTAATGGAGGTGCAGGAAATATGTATGACGCCATTTATGACCAGAATGGCAATTTTAAAACAGTGCCTATTTATGGAGGTTCTGCAGGCGTAGAATATTACTTTGGAGAAAAGAAAAGGCTGCATTCTAATCTAGTTGTAGGTTATACTACCATGACGTATAATGCAACTCCTGTTTCGCTTGTAAACAGTAAAGTTATAAATGATAATTCAACAGCAGATTTTGTTAACAATAATATGAATTCGAATACGCGAATTGCTTTGCCTTCTGCTTCTATAAATGCTATGTATGATATAACAAAGAACTTCTTAATAGGTTTAGAATATGATGCCGGCGCGAAACAGATCATCAATACCAATACACAAACTTCTGCAGTCAATCGTATTGCTGTAGGCATGATGGTTGGATTCTAGCTTTTACTGATAATAGACTTTTTAGTCACATTAAACATAAAGATCTACAAAATCTGCTTGAAGCTTTTGCAAGCAGATTTTGTGGATTATATTAAAAAACAAAATGACAAGAATTCAAAATACAATAGTTTTCCTTCTCTTAATGATAAGTGTAGCAGCTGTAGCACAGAAGAAAGAAAGTGAAATGAGAGCTTTCCTTAAAGATACAGACAGTAAATTTCCAATAGGAAACGTCTTGATAGAATACAATCACGGAAACACACATACCCATTCAGAACAAGATGGTTCGTTCAAAGTGCATATTCAATCTTTTCCGGATACACTTGTAATTAGTCATCAGGGATATGATCAGCAGAAATTGGCTGTTAATAGCACTACTGAGTATGAAAACAAAGTCATTTTTCTTCAGCGCAAGCCTATTGAAATTTCCGAAATAATTATTAACCACAATTCATTTCTTTCAGATATCACAAAAGTTGATCTTAATAAATTTCCGGTAAACTCAGCTCAGGATTTATTGCGCAAAGTTCCTGGTTTGTTTATTGCCCAACATGCCGGTGGTGGAAAGGCAGAACAAATTTTTTTAAGAGGTTTTGATGCAGATCACGGAACGGATGTTAGTGTGAATGTAGACGGAATGCCTGTAAATATTGTATCACATGCTCACGGTCAGGGATATTCAGATCTGCATTTTGTGATTCCAGAAACCATTAATAATATCGATTTTGGAAAAGGAGCTTACTATGCTGACAGAGGAGATTTTAATACTGCGGGTTATGTAGATTTTAAAACTTATGGGGCTTTAAAAAACAGTATGATTAAACTCGAAGCAGGTTCTTTTAATACGAAAAGAATTCTGGGAATGTTCAATATCATAAATGATCCTGACAACAAGAAAAATTTCTATTTAGCAACAGAATACAATTACACCGATGGGCCTTTTGATGTAAAACAAAATTTCAACAGGGTTAATATCTTTGGAAAATATAACCAGTGGATAACAGATAATGATTATTTCAACATTCAATTTTCTACGTTCAATTCTTCCTGGAATGCTTCAGGACAAAATCCGGAACGCGCCATTAATCAAGGAATTATTGATCGTTGGGAAAGTATTGATCCTACCGAAGGCGGAAGCACTTCTCGCAGCAATGTTCAGATGAATTTTAAACATATCATTTCTCCATCAGAGCATATTGAAGCGATGGCCTGGTATTCTAAGTATAATTTTAATCTTTATTCTGATTTTACATTTTTCTTAAATGATCCTATTCACGGAGATGAAATTCAACAAAAAGACGGCAGAAATATTTATGGCGGTGAATTTAAACATGTCAAAAATTTCATCCTTTCTAATAGTTCTTTAGAATTGATATCCGGAATTGGATTCCGAAATGACGATATTCAAACTTTGCAGCTGAATCATGTTTATCACAGAGATTTATTGTTGGATAAAAAAATGGATGTTACCGGCGTAGAAACCAATTTGCACGCTTATTCAGAATTGGTATGGAAAACGGGAAAATGGACTATTGCTCCAGCGTTAAGACTGGATCATTTTATTTTTAATATGCATAATTTACTGGATCAGGAGCGATTGCCATCGGGACAATCATCAGAAGCGACCCGACTGAGTCCTAAGCTTAATTTTTCTTATGCTTCCAGTGACAAAGTTGTGTGGTTATTAAAAACAGGCATGGGATTTCACTCTAATGATATGAGGGTTGTAATTCCTCAAAACGGGCTTAATACATTACCATATTCTATAGGAGCTGATTTTGGAACGAGACTTCATCCTTTGAAATCATTGATTATTACACCAACGGTATGGTATTTATTTCTACAGCAGGAATTTGTTTACGTAGGTGATGATGCCGTAGTAGAACCGTCGGGTAAATCAAAACGTTATGGATTTGATTTAGGTATTCGCTACCAGCCATTACCAAATCTGTATTTAAATGCTGATATTAATTATTCTCATGCCCGATTAATGGAGGAGCCAAAAGGAGAAGATTATATTCCGTTAGCACCCGTAATTACGAGTACCGGATCTTTAAATTGGGATTTCCTGAAAAGCTTTTCTGTAGGATTACAGTATCGCTATCTGAGTGAAAGACCTGCAGTTGAGGATAATAGTCTCAAAACAAAACCTTACCTTGTAAATGATTTAATACTTTCCTACAACCGTGCAAAATGGGGGGCTAATTTGCAAATCAATAACTTGTTTAATGTAAAATGGAATGAAGCTCAATTCGCTACAGAAACGCAACTGAAAAATGAAGCTGCACCAATTACTGATATTACTTATACTCCGGGAAACCCTTTTGGAATAAAAATGGGACTATTTTATAAATTTTAAATGAAACTAAGTATTAAATTTACACGATTTTCAATAGTATATTAATATGGAAACACTTTCTAATTTTCAATATAAGAAACTTTTTCTTCCTAATATTACAGAAAAAATACTTTCTAATAATGCCGATATACAGCTTTACAGGCTCGAAGATTATCTAAAAGGTATTCTTATGCCCGTAGTTCCATACCGTACTACTTTTAATTTTGTTCTGTTTATCACCAACGGACATATTAAACAATATCTGGAGAATAAAGAATATAATGTAGAAAAAGGAAATGTTATTTTTATCAAACAAGGAACAATTACGGCGACCATAGAATTATCAGATGATGCCGAAGGTTTTTTCTTAGCCTATGAAAATAATATTGTATCCGAACAGGAATTACCCAAACATAAAACCAGCATTTTTTTTATGCCTCCTTTCCTAAATTTGGATAGTCTTACTTACGAAACGATTAAACAATTGCTTACCATTATGGAGCAGGAATTATGGCTTAATGAATTGAATTTAAACGAGATAATTATTACTATGCTTCATCTTATTTTGGTGAAAATATTAAGTACAGATACTAATAGCCATCATAAATCAGCTACTCGTCCTATGGAGTTGTCTCTTCAGTTTCGGGATATTCTGTTCAAGTATCACAGAGATGAAAAAAGAGTAACATTTTATGCCGATAAACTATCTGTTACAGAAAATTACCTTAATAAATGTGTGAAAAATATAACTCAGAAATCACCTAAACAATGGATCAACGAAATGGATATCAATTACAGCAAAGCGCTTCTTCAGTCCAGTAGAGATATTGCTGAAATTGCTTACCAGCTTAATTTTCACACAGCTTCACATTTTACGCAACTTTTTAAGAAAATTACAGGAATCACCCCTAAAGAATATAGAATACAATTTTTTAAATAAAATGATATTCTCGTGGTAAAAACCTATCCTGCTAATCCTATATTCAAAAAATAATTTAATACAAAACAAAAAAAAAACACTCGTTTCGAGTGTTTTTTTTGTGACCACGGTGGGATTTGAACCCACACGCCCTTACGAGCACCACCCCCTCAAGATGGCAAGTCTACCGTTTCTCCACGTGGCCTAAAATAAAAAAAGGTCAAGTAAATAAATACTCGACCTTTTGTGACCCGACTGGGGCTCGAACCCAGGACCCCATCATTAAAAGTGATGTGCTCTACCAACTGAGCTATCGAGTCATGCTATCAAGAAAAGTATTTTGTAAATCACAAATTTTGTGACCCGACTGGGGCTCGAACCCAGGACCCCATCATTAAAAGTGATGTGCTCTACCAACTGAGCTATCGAGTCATATTCTTTCCTTGAATGCGGGTGCAAATATAAGGAGTTATTTTTGATATTTGCAAGCTTATTTATTATAAATTTGTCTTTTTTTAATCAAAATTTACAACACCTTAATTTTTAGGTTCTTATTAAAATGAAAAAGATTATATTATTAGGATATATGGGCTGCGGAAAGTCAACAATTGCCCAAAACTTGTCAAAAATTACAAATATTCCGTTTCTGGATTTAGATAAATGTATCGAAAATAAAGCAAATTTATCGATAAACGAGATTTTCGAGCAATTTGGAGAGATCCATTTTAGGAGATTAGAACACGAAATGTTGCTGGAATTACTTCAGTCTTCAGAAAACAGCATCATAGGCCTAGGCGGAGGAACGCCTTGTTATGCCAATAATCATGAATTATTAAAAAGAGATGATGTTACTTCGATTTATTTAAAAGCTTCAATAGACACTTTATATAATAGATTAATTCATAACAAAAGCAAACGCCCGCTAATTGCTAATATGAATGAAGAGGAAATGAGAGAGTTTATCGCAAAGCATTTGTTCGACAGAAGCTATTATTATAATCACGCGCAACATAAAGTTTCTGTTGATAATAAAGCTGTCGATCAAACAGTTCAGGATATTCTGGAAATCTTAGCTTAAAAAAGCATAATTGTCGCCGTTGTCATCAAAAACAACCTGAACATGCTCTAATAAAGAGGTAGATAACGAGATTCCTTTAAAATCGGCCTTTACGGGATATTTTTTATGATTTCGATCTACAAGCACTGCTGTTTTGAATTTCTTTAACGGAACGTCTAAGAAATGACGAACAGCATAAATTAAAGTAGTCCCTGAATTTAAGACGTCGTCTACAAGTACCAATCCTTTGTTTTCGTATTCTTCTTTTGTTAAAGAAGTCTGTATAGGCAACTGCGGATTTTGTTTGTCGACTTTCACTTCGCAAAGAGAAACCTTAAGTGTCGAAATTGTACTTAGTGCCAAAGCAATTTTTTGCGCAAAAATAGATCCGTTAGATGCGATTCCGGCAATAACAACTTCTTCTTCGTCAACAAATGTTTCGTATATCTGATAGGCGATACGTTTTATTTTATGTTCGATTTCCTGATTTGTTAAGATGATGTTTTTGCTCATGATTTATTTTTTTGCTAAAATACAACTAGAATTTTAGATATTAGAATTTAGATTTCAGATTTTTTGATTGGAATTTGGGATTTGTAAAATTTGGAATTTACTCAGTTTCTTCATCATCAATAATATCATTTCCGTATTCGTCGATATCTCTTCTGTCTTTTTTAGTTGGTCTTCCGGTTCCGGTTTTGCGATAATGCTCTTTAGATAGTTTTAATAATTCTAAATGTGCATAAGCTTCAGCTGGTGTTTCATTTTTTCTATATATATCTACCAGTTTTGCACCAACGCGACTTTCAGGGATATCAAGTACCGTTATAATTTGCGTGATCTGATCTTTTCTAAAGGTAATTTTATCTGTTGGGAAAACTTCTTTCGAGGGTTTGGCAACCTGCCCATTTACTGTAATATGGTTCTTTTTGCAAGCTTCGGTAACCATATTTCTGGTTTTGTAATAACGTACACACCATAAGTATTTATCTATTCGCATAATTTTTCTAAATTCAAAGTTAAATTCTTTACAAAAATAAATCAATATTGTATCTTGCGCACCTAAAAAATTAACAATAATGAATAAATTTAAATATTATTTTATTTTATTACTTGCGGGAATAGCGATTGTGTCTTGTAATAAAAGTGATGATGACGATGTTGTGACTGTGCCTCTAAGGGACTATAAAGAACAATACAAAGCGGATAATGATTCTATTGTTAATTATTTAAAGACTAATTATATGACCGTTATACATGCTCCTGGAACTCCGCAGGATCTGGATGTCGTGATAAAAAAAATAGTTCCTGGTGATGGAAATGTTTCAATTTGGGATCAAAAGGAATATCCTTTACAAACAAGAAAGGTTTACAGCAATGATGTTAATTACGAAGTTTATTTTTTAAGTTTAAGAGAAGGAACAGGAAGCAAGCCAATGAATACAGATAAAATTGTTGCTTCTTATTCAGGTAATTTATTAAACGGAACTGTGTTTGATAGCTCTTACGGAAACGCAGAGACTTTTAACTTGTTTGCATATTCACCTGAAGGTAGTGTAATTGAAGGTTGGTCTGAGATTTTTCCTCAATTTAGAACAGGCACTTCTACAATAAATGCAGGAACTGGTGTAATTACTTATGAGAATTATGGTGCGGGAGTTATGTTCTTACCATCGGGATTAGCTTATTATGCGTCAGGAAAAGGAACTATTCCGGCTTATACATCTATAGCATTTAGTTTTAAGTTGTTTGATTTGCAAAGAATGGATAATGAATATAGTATTTCTTCGTCGACCGGAGGAATTGTTATTCTTGGAGATGGTGTTCCTGATTATTTGGAAGATGTAAATGGTGACGGTTATGTTTATGATTTTAGAAATACAACTAAATATCCGAAACCGCCAACTGATTTAATTGATGATACAGATGGAGATGGAATAGCTGATTTTGTTGATTTTGATGATGATGGTGACGGTTTTACTACAAGATTCGAAATTACAAAACCAACTGGACAAATTGGTAATGGAACATTAAACGGTGAGCCTTTTAATTACGGTGCGAGATTGTATTATCCGTGGGATCCGACTGTAGATAATCCAAATACCCCAAATACAGATGAATATGAGCCTTGGGGAATTCCTAGAAAGCCAACAGGGCCAAATGGAACTTTTGTATCTGAAGATTATACAGCTTCAGGAAGATTGAGAATTCATCTTGATAAAACATACCCGATTAAAAAGAATTAACTTTTTGATTGATAATAAACTAAAACCTCGAAAGTGATTTCGGGGTTTTTTTTGTGCTCAAAAATCTTTGTTGTATTAAAATTTTTCAGTTATTGGAAATTAATTTATCAGTTTACGTTTTCCCGTAATGAATATCTAAATCAAAATAGTAGGTTTGTAAGAATAAAGATTGAATCTCAAATAGAAACAGCAAGAGTTTAGTAGAAATTTTGTTGAAATTAAAGATCAGTTAAGGAGGCTGTAAATAGAAAGAAACGATGAGTCTAAGATGAGTCGTGATTTTTGTTAAACTTATAATGATGTGCTTTGGGGAGCATCATCAAATATTAGTTAAGTCTCTTGATGCGGGAACTCAAATTTGTCTGATATTGAATTTTGTTAATTCAGGTTCGAATCCGATAGCTTTGTTTCGATTGATCTGTTTTTTTATGCTAATATTTGGTATTGGTATAAAAGTAAAAACCCCGAAATCACTTTCGGGGTTTTTGATATAAAGTAAGAAAATCTAAGAATTATTTTCTTTTGATTACTCTTTCTACAGCTTCAACAATCGCTTGGTTGTTCAATTTGTATTTTTCCATTAATTGCTCTGGAGTTCCAGATTCACCAAAACTATCGTTTACTGCAACAAACTCTTGTGGGGCAGGATTGTTTAAAGCTAATACTCTTGAAACGCTTTCTCCAAGACCTCCAAGAATATTGTGCTCTTCTGCAGTTACAACACATTTAGTTTTTGCCAATGATTTTAGAATCGCTTCTTCGTCAAGTGGTTTAATAGTGTGAATGTTGATTACTTCAGCAGAAATTCCTTTTGCTTCTAATGCTTCAGCAGCGATAAGAGCTTCCCAAACTAAGTGTCCTGTTGCAACAATAGTTACATCAGTTCCTTCGTTTAATAAAATTGCTTTTCCAATTACGAAAGGTTCGTCAGCTGGCATAAAGTTAGGCACAACCGGACGGCCAAAACGTAAATAAGCAGGACCATGATGATCTGCTAATGCTAATGTAGCCGCTTTAGTCTGATTGTAATCGCAAGTATTAATTACAGTCATTCCAGGTAACATCTTCATTAAGCCAATATCTTCAAGGATTTGGTGTGTTGCACCATCTTCGCCAAGTGTTAAACCTGCGTGAGATGCACAAATTTTCACGTTTTTATCAGAGTAAGCAACAGATTGACGAATTTGATCGTAAACTCTTCCTGTAGAGAAGTTGGCAAAAGTTCCTGTAAAAGGAATTTTTCCTCCAATTGTTAAACCTGCAGCGATACCAATCATATTAGCTTCTGCAATACCAATTTGGAAAAAACGCTCAGGGTGATTTTTTTTGAAATCATCAAATTTTAATGATCCAATTAAATCAGCACAAAGTGCTACTACTTTTTCGTTTTTTTGACCTAGTTCAGTCATTCCCGCTCCAAAACCTGAACGAGTATCTTTACTTCCTGTATTTGTATATTTTTTCATTTTTGTCTTTTTGAGATGCTAAGTTTCTAAGTGATTAAGATTCTAAGTTTTTAACTGAAATCTTTGCACTGAGACTGAACACTTTTTTAATAGTCGATTTGATCTGCAGAATAGTTTTGAGCCAAAGCACTTTCTAATTGGTCATTGTTAGGTGCTTTACCATGCCATGCGTGAGTGTGCATCATAAAATCAACTCCGTTACCCATTTCAGTATATAGTAAAATACAAACTGGTTTTCCTTTTCCTGTTCTTGATTTTGCATCTGTTAAACCTGCAATGATAGCATCGATATTGTTTCCTTCTTTAATTTCAAGAACGTCCCAGTCAAAAGCTTCAAATTTTGCACGGATACTTCCCATTGCTAAAACTTCGTCAGTTGTACCATCAATTTGTTTTCCGTTAACGTCAACAGTTGCAATAAGGTTGTCTACTTTTTTAGCAGAAGCATACATGATCGCTTCCCAGTTTTGACCTTCTTGTAATTCACCATCTCCGTGTAAAGTATAGATTAAGTGATTATCACCGTTTAATTTTTTTGCTTGTGCAGCACCAAGAGCTACAGATAAACCTTGTCCTAATGAACCAGAAGCCATACGAATTCCAGGCAATCCTTCGTGAGTTGTTGGGTGCCCTTGTAAACGAGAGTTTAATAATCTAAAAGTTGCAAGTTCTGAAACAGGGAAATAACCGCTACGTGCTAGTACGCTATAAAATACAGGAGAAATGTGTCCGTTTGAAAGGAAGAAAATGTCTTCTCCAATTCCGTCCATATCAAAACCTTCTTTACGCTCCATAATGTTTTGGTATAGTGTTACCAAAAATTCAGTACAACCTAGTGAACCACCTGGGTGACCTGAGTTGACAGCATGTACCATTCGAAGAATATCTCTTCTTACTTGGATAGTTAAATCGCTTAATTGTTGTGTGTTAGGCTTCATTTTATGTGTAAAAGTTAAACTGGTGCAAAAGTAATTTTTATTTTGCGGGCTGACAAATGATTTTTGGGTTTAGTTTGCTGAAATTGTTAAATTTTGAACCTTTTTTTGTTGATTTAGAAAAAAAAGAAAACTTCTTGAAAGAAAAAAGTTTGTTAGAAGTTGAAACGATTAAAATCATTTGAAAAAAAATCCAAATATCAATCCACTTATTTGTTGAAAAAAATAACATTTTGCATAAAAAATGCCACAGATTACAAGATTAAATTGATTTAGAAAAATCTATTAACTTGAAATCTGTGGCAAAAATCTATTGTAATTCTTGTAATTTGGGACAAAAAAGGGCTTATTCCGTATCGCCTTCGCTATAAAAATTATTTTCTTCATCTTCAGAACCAATTTCTTCCTGCTCATCATCAAGTTCTGAGCCTGGAATATCTAAATCGTTTCCGAGTTTGTCACTATTTTGTTTCCATTCATTGTCGTTGTTATCGTTTTGAATGACTGTTCTTTCACCTGAAATCCCTTCCGGATCGATGTCTTCCAGTTTTTCTTCCTGATTGTAAATGTCTTCGTTTGCAGGATAATCTAAATTTTCAAGATTTTTTTCAATCTGATCATCTTTAATTTGATCTAAATCTACGGGAGTTTTTTCTTCTGAATTTATCATGATGACTATATTTTAATTGTTATAAATTTCATTTTAATGTAGGATTAAAGTTAAGAAACTAATGTGCGTGGTATGTTACATTTTGATAATGCGATTGTTGTAACTTTTACATTTGTGTTATTTATCGAAAAGCTGCTGCATATTTGCGTTAGGGATAGAAGTGAAAAGCCCGGAGCCTGACGAAGGAAGTGCGAGGACTTGTAGCGAATAGCCCGACCGAAGGGAACGCCCAAAAAGAATAAATTCCAATTTTTGTAAATTCCAAATTTCAAACTTTTAGGCAAGTAAAAATCATTATCTAATTATATAATCGACAAATTATCTAATTAATTAAATTTTCCTCAAATTAACCTATCTTTGCCGACTGAAAAAAGAAACAGATGAAGTTTGATTTATTGAAAAAAGATCCGCAATCTAAAGCGAGAGCGGGAAGTATTACTACAGATCACGGCGTAATCGAAACGCCTATTTTTATGCCTGTCGGGACGGTTGCATCTGTAAAAGGAGTACACCAGCGCGAGCTAAAAGAAGATATTAATCCGGATATTATCCTTGGGAATACCTATCATTTATATTTACGTCCGCAGACTGAAATTCTTGAAAAAGCGGGTGGATTGCATAAATTCATGAATTGGGATCGTAATATTTTGACTGATTCTGGTGGATATCAGGTGTATTCTCTTTCGAATAACAGAAAAATTAAAGAAGAAGGAGTAAAGTTTAAATCGCATATTGATGGTTCCTACCACTTTTTTTCACCGGAAAGCGTAATGGAAATTCAACGTACAATTGGGGCTGATATCATTATGGCTTTTGATGAATGTACGCCTTATCCTTGCGATTACAGGTACGCACAACGTTCGATGCACATGACGCACCGTTGGTTAGACCGCTGTATCAACCATTTGGATAAAGTGCCTTATAAATATGGTTATGAGCAAACTTTTTTCCCAATTGTTCAGGGAAGTACTTACAAAGATTTACGTCAGCAATCTGCTGAATATATTGCCAATTCAGGTCAACAAGGAAATGCAATTGGTGGATTATCAGTAGGGGAACCTGCCGAGGAAATGTATGCGATGACTGAAGTGGTTTGCGAAATTTTACCCGAAGACAAACCTCGTTATTTAATGGGAGTGGGAACTCCAATTAATATTTTAGAAAATATTGCGTTAGGTATTGATATGTTCGATTGTGTGATGCCAACTCGTAATGCCAGAAACGGTATGTTGTTTACGGCAAACGGAACAATCAACATTAAAAATAAAAAATGGGAAGCTGATTTTTCGCCAATCGACGAAATGGGACATACTTTTGTAGATACTGAATATACGAAAGCCTATTTACGCCATTTATTTGCTGCCAACGAATATTTAGGAAAACAAATTGCTACGATTCATAATCTTGGCTTTTATATGTGGTTGGTTCGTGAGGCCAGAAAACATATCTTAGCAGGAGATTTTAGACCATGGAAAGAAATGATGGTTAAAAACATGAGCCAAAGACTATAAAAAAGTTTCAAGTTTTTTTAGTTTCAGGTTTCAGGTTCCGTATAGAACTTGAAACCTGAAACCTGAAACCTGAGCGTTAAAATTGAAACTAAAAATCTATGTTAACGATAATAGATAAGTATATTTTAAAAAGATATTTAGCCACTTTCTCGGTGATGATCTTATTATTTATTCCGATTGGGATTGTAATTGACGTCTCTGAAAAGGTGAATAAAATGTTGGAGAACAAGATTCCTTTTACTGCAATTGCGGTCTATTATTACAATTTTACAATTTATTTTGCGAACTCTCTATTTCCGATATTCTTGTTTTTATCGGTAATTTGGTTTACCTCAAAATTGGCTAATAATACTGAGATTATTGCGATTTTAAGTTCGGGAATTTCATTTACGCGTTTTCTTCGTCCTTATATTATTGGCGCTTCTATCGTATCGGTTTTTGTGCTTTTAATGGGTTTTTTCATTGTTCCGGCTGCCAGTGAAGGTTTTAATAATTTTAGGTATACCTATCTAAAAGGAAACGGAAAACAGCTGATGCGTGGAGAGAATACCAATGTGTACAGGCAAATTAATGACAACGATTTTATTTTTGTAAATAGTTTTAATGAAGAGTCTAAAACGGCTTTTAATTTTACATTGGAACATTTTGAAAAAGAGCAGTTAACGTATAAAATTACTGCCAGCCGTATAAAATGGGATCCTAAAAAGAAGATTTATATTTTGTACGATTATACCAAAAGAACCCTTGGCGAACTGAATGATAAAATAGAAAAAGTACCTGAGAAAAATGTGGCTTTCAAATTTGAACTGGCCGATTTAACTCCAGTGGTTTATATTGCCGAGACGCTTCCGCTAGGCAAGCTAATTGATTTTATCGAGAAAGAACGTAAAAGAGGTTCAGGAAATATTAATACTTATTTAGTCGTACTATATAAAAAATACAGTGTACCGGTTTCGGCTTTTATCCTGACCATTATTGCCGTAGCAGTTTCGTCTATGAAACGACGCGGTGGTATGGGAACGAATCTTGCGATTGGTATTGCAATTGCATTTTCATTCGTATTTTTTGATAAAATATTCGGTACCCTTGCCGAAAAATCTACTTTCTCACCTTTATTTGCTGTCTGGTTCCCAAATATTGTTTTCGGAATTCTGGCAGTTTACCTATTACGTAATGCGAAACGATAATTTAAAAAGTTATTTAAATCTTCATTTAATTGTTTTTATTTGGGGCTTTACGGCTGTTCTTGGCGCTTTGATCACTATTGATGCCGAAAATTTAGTATGGTTTAGAATGCTTCTTGCAGGTGTTTTTCTTGCTGCTTTTATAGTTTACAAGAAGCAATCTTTTGTGATTTCGGCCACATCCTTTGCTAAGTTGATTTTTGTTGGATTGCTAATTGCAATGCATTGGATTTTCTTTTTCAAGGCCATTCATGTTTCGAATGTTTCAATAACACTTTCGATATTTTCATTGGGTGCTTTTTTTGCGTCTTTACTGGAACCGCTTTTTTATGGAAGAAAAATTTTATTTTATGAAGTTTTCTTCGGGTTAATTATTATAGCAGGTTTAGCATTAATAATGCGCGTAGAAGTAAAATACCTGGAAGGAATGTATTATGCCCTGGCTTCTATTATTCTGGGAGTTTTGTTTACCTTAATGAATGGTAAGTTAATTTCTGATCATGAACCGTCGGTAATTACATTTTATGAGTTTGGAGCGGGAGTTTTTTTTATTTCAGTTTATTTTTTAATACAAGGAAAATTCAATGCTGATTTCTTTACCATGTCATTAAACAACTGGATTTTGCTATTGGTTTTGGCATCAGTTTGTACCGCTTATGCGTTTACGGCATCTGTAAAAGTAATGCAGAAACTAACGCCTTATACCGTAATGTTAACGACTAATTTAGAGCCTGTTTACGGAATTATTCTGGCCTATTTTATTTTGGGAGGAAAAGAAAAAATGAGTACAGAATTTTATATTGGCGCTCTGATAATTGTAATTACAGTTATCTTAAACGGCGTTTTTAAACATTATAAAAATAAGAAAGAAGTGTAATAATTTCCTTATTTTTAAATTACATTTTTACATTTTAAATACGATTTAATCACACCAATGATATAATATTTTTATATTTGCGGTTCGATTTACAAACAAAATTCAAAAATCCATGGAATATTTAGATTTTGAGCTTCCAATAAAAGAACTTGAAGAACAGTTAGAAAAGTGTGTTATAATTGGAAAAGAATCTGATGTTGATGTAACACCTACCTGCAAGGAAATCAACAAAAAATTAGAAGAAACTAAGAAAGAAATATACAAAAACCTTACGGCTTGGCAACGAGTTCAGCTATCAAGGCATCCAAACAGACCTTATACTTTAGATTATATCAGAGCAATTTGCGGAGATACATTTTTAGAACTTCATGGAGACAGAAATTTTAAAGATGATAAAGCGATGGTGGGCGGTCTGGGAAAAGTAAACGGACAATCGTTTATGATCGTGGGTCAGCAAAAAGGTTTTAATACAAAAACACGTCAGTACCGTAATTTTGGTATGGCAAATCCGGAGGGATACCGTAAAGCTTTGCGTTTGATGAAAATGGCAGAGAAATTCGGAATTCCGGTTTTAACTTTAGTTGATACTCCGGGTGCATACCCAGGACTTGAAGCGGAAGAAAGAGGACAAGGAGAAGCTATTGCCAGAAACATTTTCGAAATGGTTCGTTTACAAGTGCCAATTATCACCATTATCGTTGGTGAAGGCGCTTCTGGAGGAGCTTTAGGAATTGGTGTTGGTGATAAAGTTTATATGTTAGAAAATACATGGTACTCGGTAATTTCGCCAGAATCGTGTTCGTCTATTTTATGGAAAAGCTGGGAGTACAAAGAACGTGCTGCAGATGCTTTAAAATTGACTTCATCTGATATGAAAAAACAAAAATTAGTGGATGATGTAATACCAGAACCGCTGGGTGGAGCGCATTACGATCGCGAAACTACTTTTAAAACAGTAGCAGAATACATCACCAAAGGATATAATGAATTGAAAGACTTATCAACAGCCGACTTAATTGCCCAAAGAATGGACAAATACAGTAATATGGGCGAGTATAAAGAGTAAATTCATGTAAAACGATTTAAAATCCGAAGCCTTACAGTTTCGGATTTTTTTTTGGTTATTAACAAAATGATCTTATTTATAAACAATTAATAGTTATAACTCAATAGCGATCTTTTTTTAAATTTCGCTACTTTCGCCATATGGAAAATTTCAAAAGTGTAAACCCCGCAAAGGTAAATAAACCCTCAATTATTAATTTAGAAAAAGGAAAACTTCCTCCGCAAGTTCTTGATTTAGAAGAAGCTGTGCTTGGGGCGATGATGATTGATAAAAAAGGAGTTGATGATGTAATTGATATTTTGCAAGGGGATGCTTTTTATAAAGAAGCACATAAATATATTTTTGAGGCAATCGTTCAGCTTTTTACAGAAACGCAGCCAATTGACTTGTTGACGGTTTCGACTCAGTTGAAAAAAAATGGAAAATTAGAATTAGCCGGAGGAGATTTTTATTTAATTCAGCTTACACAAAAAATAGCATCTTCGGCGCATATCGAATTTCACTCGCGTATCATTCTTCAAAAGTTTATTCAAAGAAGTTTGATTCGTATTTCGACTGAAATTATCGAAGCATCTTATGATGAAACTGCGGATGTATTTGATTTGCTTGATCAGGCCGAATCTAAATTATATGAAGTAACACAAGGAAATATCAAACGTAGTTCTGAAACTGCTCAGAGTTTAGTACTTCAGGCTAAAAAGAAGATTGAAGAAATTGCAAAACAAGAAGGTTTAAGTGGTGTTGAAACAGGTTTTCATAATCTGGATAAACTAACTTCCGGATGGCAGCCTTCGGATTTAATTATTATCGCAGCGAGACCTGCGATGGGAAAAACGGCCTTTGTACTTTCGATGGCGAGAAATATCGCTATTCAGTACGGGCATGGAGTGGCTTTGTTCTCTCTTGAGATGGCGTCAGTTCAGTTGATTACCAGGTTAATTTCATCAGAAACAGGACTTTCGTCAGAGAAATTACGTACTGGTAAATTAGAACCTCACGAATGGGAAATGCTGAGTACCAAAGTAAAAAACTTAGAAAAAGCGCCTTTGTTTATTGATGATACACCATCTCTTTCTATTTTCGATTTAAGAGCAAAATGTCGTCGTTTAGTTTCGCAGCACGGTATCAAGATTATCATTATCGATTATTTGCAATTGATGACTGCCGGTGGAAACAATAAAGGAGGAGGAAACCGTGAGCAGGAAATCTCGACAATTTCCCGAAACTTAAAAGCCCTGGCAAAAGAGTTAAATGTACCGGTAATTGCCCTGTCACAGTTATCACGTGCGGTTGAAACGCGTGGTTCCAGTAAACGTCCGTTACTATCGGATCTTCGTGAATCTGGAGCGATTGAGCAGGATGCCGATATTGTTTCGTTCTTATACCGACCTGAATATTACAAAATTGAAGAATGGGATGATGATGAGGCTTCGCCAACTGCTGGTCAGGCAGAAATCATGATCGCTAAACACCGTAATGGTGGTATCGAAAACATTCGATTGAAATTTATAGGACACTTGGGTAAGTTTGACAACCTTGATGATTTCTCTGGTAGTTATGACGATTTACCATCAAAAATGAATCATGAAGATAATCCATTCATAACCAAAAATTTACCTTCGCCTAATGAAGCATTTGGCAGTAACCTAAATGACGATGATGATGACAGTGATGTTCCATTTTAATAAAATATTTAAGCCTCTTTTATGAGGCTTTTTTTACACCTAAATGTTAACTTTTTTGATAAAATTGAGTAGTTTAGCCAAACAATTGATTCCAACAATTGTATTAATTAACAACCAAAAAAAAATATTATGTCAAAAGAAGAAAGTTTCGAAAACTTAGGAAGTGTAGAAGTAGGATTGTCTATTGCTGAAACCTGGACAGCAAATTATCGTAAAGCGACTGCCGAACAAGATGAGTTGGGAAAAAAAACGGGAGCTTACCTTATTCCGTTAGCCACTTTAAAATCAGTATTAGAGCATCCAATAGATGCTGTTCGTGCTTATAAAGCAATTAATGCCGCAGGCGAACAAGTCTTGGTTTTTGTGGGAACAAAAAAAGACGAAAAAGGAATTTACAGAGATGTGTTCTTTTCTGGTGATGCAGTTGAAAACGAAGAATCTGTTGTTTATGATGCAACACGCCCATGTCCGCCTTATGGAGACCCGTCTAGTCCGCTTACTTAATGGATGATTTTTTAATATATTTTGGTTATTTTATCTTAGTAATCAATGTAGGTTTATATTCATTTAGCTTTTTTCGAAAGGAAAAAGCTAATGTTTTTTTTATGCTTTATTTAATGTTTTCACTCTTAGTACAATTTGGAATGGAGTTCCTCTATCATTTAAAAATGAACAATTTATTGCTCATGAACCTCTTTTTTATTGGCCAGATGGTCTTATTGGGATTGTTTTACAGATCGTTATATAAGCAGGAAATTCAGAAAAAATTTGTTTTGATCGCTTTATGTTTTGTATTATTAATTTTAGTAGCCAGAATTGTTTACGATCCGGGTCTGCAGTTTAAGTTTAATTTATTTCAAATTACTATTACTTCTTTATTAACGGTTGTTTTTGCGTTAATTCATTTTTATAATATGATTACCGAAAATAAACAATATTACTATCTTACAATAGGCGTTATTGGCTATATGTTTGGAAGTACAGTTTTATTCTTAATAGGTAATCTTACAATAGGGTTAAGTGATGATATTAAATATCTTAGCTGGAGATTAAATGCTTTTTTATTTATTGTTTATTACTTTTTTATTTTATTTGAATGGATAAAGAGTTTTTCAAAAAAGAATGTTAAGATATGAGTTCGAATCTGGATTATGAGAAAGAAATAGTAGCGATTATTTTGTATACTTCTTGCTTTTTGATGGTTGTTGCCATTTTTTTGGTAGTGTTTTTTTATTTTTCGAGGAAAAAAATCATCCAAAAAGAATTAGAGAAAAGAGATTTGATCTTACAATATCAAAAAGAACAATTGCACGCTGTGATTTTTACTCAGGAAGAAGAACGAAAAAGAATTGCTCAGGATTTACACGATGATATCAGTTCTAAACTTAATATTGTTTCATTAAATACACATTTACTTTCTGCTCCTAATTTAACAGAAGCTGAGACAAAAGAAATTACAGATAATATTATCAATCTAACGGCAAAAGCTTTGGAGAATTCCAGAAAAATTGCCCACAATTTACTGCCTCCGGTTTTTGAGAAATTTGGACTTAATGCGGGTATTGAAGAGTTGTGTGAAGAATTTGAAAGCAGTAAATCGGTAAAAGTAAAATACGAGAATGAAGTTGATTTTGATGAGAAAGAGATAGATCGTCATTTGCATGTGTTTAGAATTTTGCAGGAATTGATGAATAATTCTTTACGTCACGGAAAAGCGACCGAAATATACATTGCATTTAAAAATAGAAACGGGATTATTACTTGCAATTATCAGGATAACGGGGTAGGACTTGATAGTGAGAATGTTGAAAATCAGAAAGGATTAGGAATGAAAAATATCGACAGCCGAATTTCTTTTTTGAACGGAACGATAAAAATGAACTCTGAAAAGGGTAATGGAGTTGCCATAATTTTCACTTTTTAAGTTAAAATTGATAAACAAACACGCTTTTTGCTTAATATGTTAAGATTCTGAGGTTGTTTTCGTTTGAGATTTTGTAATTTCGACGAACCAAACGACCAAAATCAAATAAAAAATGAGTGCCGCTATTAAAATTGCTTTAGTAGATGACGAAGTTTTATTCCGTAAAGGAATATCTTTTTTATTGCAAAGAGAAGATAATATCGATATTATTTTTGAAGCATCAAACGGAGAAGAACTTCTGTCTAATTTAAATGACAGTATTATCAAACCCGATATTATTATTATGGATTTGAAAATGCCTATTCTTAATGGTGTTGAAGCCACAAAAATAATCCGAAAATTATTTCCCGAAATTAAAATAATTGCTTTAACAAGTTATGATACAAAATCGTTTATTGCAAATATGATTCAGGTTGGTGCTGTTGCTTACTTAATCAAGAATACAACACCAAAGGATTTAATTCACACCATTAACCAAGTTTCAAAAAAAGGTTTTTATTATTGTGATAATGTTCTGAAAACAATTCAGGAAACAATTATTTCTACTAAAAATTCAAAAGGAAATTTAGAAACAAGTTTTCTATCGCCTCGCGAAATAGAAATTCTTCAGCTTATTTGCCTGCAAAAAACGACTACAGAAATTGCCGAGCATCTTTATTTGAGTCCGCGAACCGTAGAGGGACATCGTAACAATTTATTGCTAAAAACAGAGTCCAGAAATATTGCAGGATTAGTAGTATATGCTATTCAAAACGAAATAGCAGTTTTGACAATTTAAAAATTCAACTTGTTAAAAACTGAATTGAAAGTACATAGTACAATACTATCGTTACTACAAGTAAGCACAAGGCTATTTTTTGCATTACATTCATTCCCTTTGGTTGGTTCTTATGATCATTAAACTTCATGGTTTTTGGTTTTTTCATTGATTAGTTTGATGATTCGGGAAAGCAAATGTAATGATAATAATTTTTCATGAAATAGGTGTTTCTACCTGATTTTGAGAAAACTGCAATTGAAATTAGCTTGCCATAAATTCATAATTAATATTTAAAAAAATATAAAACAAGCGTATCTGTTGTGTTTTTAAATGCTTACTTTATATCTTTACTAAAATAATTTTATAATGAATAAGAGTTTAGTTTATATTTTCATATTCCTACTTTCATTAACAGCAAAAGCTTCGTTTATCTTAATTCCGATGGACGAAACCACACAGCAAAATCATCTAAAAGCATACGGAATAACCTATTGGTGTTTAAGTAAAGATTATAAGGCAAGTTGGTTGCTTAATTATCGTGGAGGCTCTTTTTTGTTGCCTGATGCTGACGAAATTCGTAAAGAATGCAAGATTCGGGGAGTAAGCTTTGAAGTGCTTTCGGATACTGAAGAAGCTTCGATTTTAAACGAAATCTCAAGTCCGTCACAAAATATGGAATCGGTTATTCTTGAAAAAGCACCTAAAATTGCCGTTTATACACCAAAAGGAAAACAGCCTTGGGATGATGCCGTGACATTGGTTTTAACCTACGCCGAAATTCCTTTTACACCAATTTATGATGAAGAAGTTTTAAGTGATCAGTTGCTACTATACGATTGGCTGCATTTGCATCACGAAGATTTTACGGGACAATATGGTAAATTTTATGCTGCATATAAAAATACACCCTGGTACATAGATCAAAAAAGGGATGCCGAAGCTCTTGCTGCAAAATTAGGTTATAGCAAAGTATCACAAGAAAAAGGAGCAGTTGCGAAAAAGATCCGGGATTTTGTTATTGGCGGTGGATTTATGTTTGCTATGTGCTCTGCAACTGATAGCTTTGATATTGCACTTTCGGCAGATGATGTTGATATTTGCGAAGCTATGTTTGATGGAGATGCGAGTGAGTCTAATTATCAGTCTAAATTAGATTACGGCAACTCATTTGCTTTTAAAAATTTTACATTAGAAAGAAAACCTGAGGTATACGAGTTTTCAGATATTGATATGACCAATAAACGCAGAATTCCGATGGAAAAAGATTATTTTTCTTTAATGGAATTTTCTGCAAAATGGGATCCAATTCCAAGTATGTTATGCCAAAACCATACACAATTAGTAAAAGGTTTTATGGGGCAAACAACCTCATTTGATACAGCATTAATAAAATCAAATGTTTTAGTAATGGGAACCTGTGAACTTAACGGTGAATCAAGATACATTCATGGCGAAAAAGGAAAAGGAATGTTTACTTTTTTTGGAGGCCACGATCCAGAAGATTTTCAGCATCAGGTTGGAGATCCTCCTACAGTTTTAGACCTGCACCCCAACTCTCCGGGATATCGCCTGATACTAAATAACGTTTTATTTCCTGCCGCAAAAAAGAAGAAATTAAAAACATAATTACTTCAAATAAAATTCGAACCAAATAGGAATATGATCCGATATTTTTCTGGCTTCTTTTAGCGAATTAAAATTTTTGTGAAACGGAAGTATACCTGAATTAATAAATTCTAAAGCACTGGCTTTGTAAAACATATTATCAAATTCAGATGCGAGACAGATATTGCTTTTACATTGCTGTTTTAATGTCGTTTTTTGATTTTGTAAAATAGGAGAGTAGCCTATTTTCTTTAAAGGATTAAATACCGTGTGGGATTGAGGGCAATTAAAATCGCCTAGAAATACTAAATTTAGAGCAGGATATTCGAGTGGCAGAAACTTAAAGTACTTAATTTCGGTTTCTGGTTGCTTACTTTTGGTAATAGCATGGAAATTAACCAGTGTAACCGTTTTTTTATTTATTTCAAAAGTAGCAAAATAGGGTTCCCTGTCAATTTCAAGATGATATTGTTTTTCTAACCAAGGATTTCCTTTTAGTTGGATTCTACTGGTTTTCCAAAGAAAAGCATAACGTTCTGTTTTGTAACTGGTACCACTTGTTGGATTACTAATAGAATAATCCCATTTAGTTCCTTTTTCGTTTAGTAACATGGCAAGTTTAGCGACAGCTTGTGCGCCACCGTAACCTGCAACAACTTCCTGAATTGCTACAATATCATACTCTAAAAGAGTGTTGGCAATAAAATTTAATTCAGATTCAGATTTAGATTTTCCAAAGTTTTCTAAATTCCAGGATAGAATTTTGGTTTGTGAAAAGGTGAGAACAGTAAAAAATAAAAGAAAAAAACTTAAAATATATTTCATGCTAAAGATAAAAATTCAAATATAAGCATTTAAAATTTTTAGACGAGCTGTTTATTTTAGATGAAAAAATTTAGTTTGTATGACTAAATAAAATACAAATTATTCTTTTTTATACCTGTTCTTTAGAGCAGTTCCTATGATGATTATTTGCAAAACAAGAAGAGCTGGTATGAAAATAATTTTCCAGTCTATCTCGAGCCAGCCTGTTTTTTCAGAAATGAATGCAAAACTTAATGATAGAAAAAGACAAAGTAGCATGGTTTTCATAACGATTTTATTTTGAGTGGTATTAATTTTTGAGATAAACATTTGCTGCAAACGTTTCCCTGAATTAATTTTATATTTAGCTTTCATTAGGTGGTTAATAAATTCTACACAAACTTAAATCTATAAAAAGTCATTTCCTTACGGGATTCCGTAAAAAAGTTATAAAATTTACACCAAACCAAAATCTTTTGCAATTGCAATTAAGTGTACGTTATTATTAGCTTTAAAATATATTTTTAATTTATTGATGCGTTTCTCAATACTGCTGGTGCCGTTTGGTGTTATTGAAGAAGCTTTAAACTCACTTGAGATATTTTCTAAGATATAACCTTTAGCCAAAAGCTTTAAAATCGAAATATCATAAGATTCAATTTCAATCAAAGCTTTATCATTAAAACTAAAAGATAAATCTGAAGAAAGTATTTTTTCTTCATTTCTAAAAGTACCTTCAATTGCTTTTCTTAATTCAGTAATACTATTTCTTCCTTTTGAAACATAGGCATTAATACTTAAATCGTAAAAAAGAGATTTTATACGATAGGATTTATCTTCAATAGAAAAAACTATTTTTTTTAATTTAGGCTGAACTTCATTTGCTGCTTCAATAAGTTCTTCACCGCTGGAAAGAGTTACATTACGGTGATCAGACTTAAATGATAAATCGCTTATGAGCAAATCATAAGGTTCGTTTTCGAGCAATGCTTTTTTTATTTTTAATAAACCATCATCACAATATTTCACATGATCAATTGTTTGAACTTGTAAATCTTCAAGCACTTGAATAACGGCTACGCTTATACTGTCTAAATCTTCGGCAACTAAAACTTTTTTGTACATATAATGGTGTTTACAAAGGAAAGGTAAAACTTAATCTAAATCCTTTTTCTGAATTGTTGTCAAAAATAATATTTCCATTTATAGTTTTAATACGGTTTTCCACATTTTGCAATCCATTTTTCAAATTTGGTGTACTATTTTTCGTTCCAATCCCGTTATCATTATAAATGATCATAAGATTTTTTTCGGTTATTTTAAAAGTAATACTTACCAAGGTTGATTCTCTATGCTTTTTCATATTGACAAACAGCTCCTGTAAAATCCTGTAAAGCACTATTTTTTTATTTTTTTCAATATCTTCCCATAAAATCAAATCAAAACCATTTAATAAGATATTCAATTCAGGAGTTTTAAAGCTAGAAATCATTTCTTTTAAATCGCTTGTATACTGTTTCCCAGTAGTAATAGTGCAATTTTCTTTAGAAATATTTCTTGTTCTTGCATAAATTGCATCAAGGTTATTCAGTAATTTTTCTTTATTATCTTCTTTTGTCAGATCAATATTTTCTGCAAAGGTTAATGTTTTGTAAACATCATGAGCCAACTCGGCACTTAATTTTTTCGAAATTCGTATCTCACTTTTAAGTATCGCATCATTTTTTTCTTTTCGTCCCTTAATACTTAAATAACAAAAAAGAAATAAACTGAATATAGCTGTAAAAAAAAGAATGATGTAAGAAATTATATTACGATTTTTTTGTCTTTCTAACTGCAGCTCATTTTTTACTTTTTCGGCTTTGTATTGAAGGTTTTCATCTTTATCTTTTTTAGAATAGTATTTAATTCTGGCAAATTGATTTTTAGCCGTCGTTCTGATCTTCTCAATACTATCAGAAAGTTGGATAAATTGAGTAGTGTATACTTTTAAGTTTTGGCCATCGCTAGTCTTTGTTAGTAATTTTAAGCTCTGAAGTTTGTTCGATGCATCATTTAATTCATTCGATAAAAAGTAAGCTTTCTTTGCATAAGGCTGTGCTTTTTGTGGATTGCTTAATTGAAAATATTCGGCAATGTGCAAATAGGTATATAAAAGAGCATAGTTATTTTTTAATCTTAGTTGTATTGCCAAAGCTTTTTTATAGTAATTAATCGCTTCAGGTTTTTCCTGTTGATGATAACACAGTCCTAGATCATCTAATATTCGGGCATATTCGTAATCATTTACGTTTTTATTTTCTTTGCAGATCGTTTTAATTTTTGATAAGGGAATTAATATGCTTTCTGCCAGTTTTACTTTGTTCTGCTTCAGGTATATTTGAGAAATACTATTAAGAACGACTATTTTTCTAAACGTACTGGTTTTAAGATGTAATGCTTTTTGATAGTATAAAAGTGAGTTTTTGTAATCGTAAGTATAATAATAATTGGCACCAAATTGTTCGTAGACATTTGCTGCGAACCTTGGTTTTTTTATTTTTTTTAAATGTGGAAGTGTCTTTGTTAATAATATTTCACTGGCAACAAAATCACCCTGCATTTGTTCAATTGCGGCCATACAGGTAATTGCATAAACATACTCGATGTAATATATATCAGTATCGCAAAGCAATTGTGCTTTATTAAAGTAATCGTATGAATTATTGAGTTCGTAGGAATCAAAAAGGATATCTGCTTTATTGAGAACTTTTCTTATCTCAGATTTGTTATGTTTTTTTTTAATAGTAGGCTCGTATTTTGGAGATTTGAATAAATAAATCACACATCCTATTATTAAAAAAATTAGAATGGACATAAGATATTTTAAAACCGTTTTATTCTGAAATAATCTGAAAATCTTTTTCATCATGATAAAGGGATTTTTAGTAAGACCTTAAAACCTTTTCCGGGGTGTGAATCTATTTCGACATTTCCTTTTATGGATTGAATTCTATTCTCAACATTATGAAGTCCGTTTTTAAAAGATAATTGTGTCAAATCAGCTCCATTTCCGTTATCACTATAATTTATAATAATGTTTTTGTCCGTTTCTTTAAAATTGATTACGGCTAAATTGGCATTACTATGTTTCTTCATATTTACAAGTAGTTCCTGAAGCACTCTGTATACAGTTGTTTTTTTACTTCGATCCAGCGTATTCCACGAAACTGTTTCTAAATCATTTAGAATAATACTAGTGTTAGAAGTATTAAATTCTAAAATCATTTCTTTTAGACCTAAAACATAATTTTCGTTGGTAATAATAGCGCAATTTTCTTTCGATATGTCTCTGGTTCTGGAGTATATAATATCAAGATTGTTTAATAACTGCTCCTTGTTTTCTGTTAGCGCAAGGTTTTTGTTTTCAACAAATGCCATTGTATGATAAATATCGTTAGCAAGTTCATCATGTAGTTTTTTTGCAATTCGGGTCTCACTTTTGTAAGTCGCTTCAATTTTTTCTTTCTTACCTCGGGAAGTCAGGTATAAATAGAGTACTATTATTAAACTCAAACTGATGGCAATAATAATATACGAAATTATATTTCGATTTTTCTGTCTTTCCAGTTGTAGTTCGTTTTCCGCCTTATGGGTTTTCAGTTTTAAATTTTCGTTCTTTTCTCTTTTAGAGTCGTATTTTACACGTGCAAATTGATTTTTGACTTTCTGTCTCACTTCAAAAATGCTGTCAACGAGATTGACATATTTGGTAGAATATTTTTTTAATGCTATGTCAGAACTATTCTGAATGATTAGTTTTAGTAACGTTAATCTTTCATCAGTATTATTTGCAATGGTAAATTGATTATAGCTTAGCAGCATATATTTTTTTGCCAGAGAAGAATTTCTTTTTTCATAGAATTTTGCCAAATGAAGATAGCTTTTTCCTAAATCAAAAGGATCACCTTTCTTTTGTCTTATTTTAAGGCTTTTATTTAAATAGTAAAGTGCTTTTTTGGGTTGGTTTATTTTAAAATAACAGAAGCCAACATTATCAAGTGCTTTAGCATAAAAGACATCATCGCTTATTACTTCTTCTTTTGTAATGAAAGAAAGGAAGATTTCGAGCGACTCTTTGTATTTTTCTTCTTCAATCAAAATCACTGCGATATTATTTTTAGCGGCTAGATTTCTCCATGGCTCTGTTTGCAACTGTAAAGCCTTTTGGTTGTATAATATTGCATTTTTATAGTCGTATGTGTTTAAGTAATTAATACTTAAAATGACATAACTGTTCCATGCATATTGCTGGTTTTTTATATATTTTAAATAAAGTAATGCTTCAGTAACTGTAGATTCACTACCCGTATAATCACCTTGACTTTGCTGAATGTCCGCCATTCTGTTTAAAGTGCTTACATAATCTAAAGCATCAGTTACGGGGTTGCAG
>Ga0247809_1000197_pt1 | contig 32163 bp, 27 predicted proteins | sample UWRJL104311B1_FD_180951 | JGI IMG/M metagenome (GOLD analysis project Ga0247809, IMG submission 180951) | Plant litter microbial communities from Arlington Agricultural Research Station in Wisconsin, United States - UWRJ-L104-311B-1 | ecosystem: Environmental > Terrestrial > Plant litter >...
AAGCTTAAAAACTAATTGCTTAACTAAATATAAGTATGTTGATAACTCTATATAACTAAGATAAACTTCATTTCAATACATTTAAAAATAAATTTATATCACATATTAACACACTATAATAACCATCAAAAATTAATTAAATTTAAATTTTTCTTTTTGTTGTATTTAATATATGTTGACAACTTTGAAAATTTGAAAAGAGAAAAAAAAATTTTAAGAATGAAAAAAGACCTGTTTAAACGATTTTAATGAAATTATCTAAGTTGTAGAAAATTTACTGAATTCGTTCGGACTGTTTTATTGAATTTTGAATTGGATGCATTTACTTGTTAATATGTTTATATATTTACCCGAAATTTATAAAAACAGATTAATGAAAAAAACTTTACTTATTCTTTTATTTCCTTTACTAAGTATTGGACAAACACAAATTGGAACTGATATTAATGGAGAAGCGGCTAATAATTTTAGTGGTTCTGGTATTAGTTTATCCTCAGATGGTAGTGTGGTAGCTATTAATGCTTCTGCTGAAGCTGGAAATGGAACCGATTCTGGTCAAGTGCGTGTATTTAAAAATATATCTGGTGTGTGGACTAAAATAGGAGATGATATCAATGGAGAAGCTATTAAAGATTATAGTGGTAATAGTATAAGTTTATCTTCAGATGGCAGTGTGATAGCTATTGGTGCTCGTTATAATGATGGTAATGGAAAGGATTCAGGTCATGTGCGCGTATATAAAAATGTATCTGGTGCTTGGATCCAATTAGGAGCTGATATTGATGGAAAAGCTACAGAAGATTATAGTGGATGGAGTGTAAGTTTATCTTCAGATGGTAGTGTGGTAGCTATTGGTGCTCCCGGAAATGATGGAAGTGAAGGATATAGATTCTATACAGGTCAGGTTCGGGTATATAAAAATGTATCTGGCGTTTGGACTCAAGTAGGAACTGATATCTACGGAGAAGCCGCTTTTGATGAAAGTGGAAAGAGTGTTAGTTTATCCTCAGATGGCAATGTAGTAGCTATTGGTGCTCCTTATAATAATGGAAATGGAACCCATTCAGGTCATGTTCGGGTATATAAAAATATATCTGGTGTTTGGACTAAACTAGGAGCTGATATCGATGGAAAAGCCGCTGTTGATCAAATTGGTTTCAGTCTAAGTTTATCATCAGATGGTAATGTGGTAGCGATTGGTATGCCTTTTAATGAGTTAATTGGATCTTCTTCGTCTTCAGGTCAGGTGCGGGTATATAAAAATGTATCTGGAGTTTGGACTCAACAAGGAGCTGATATCAACGGAGAAGCACTTCATGATGCTAGTGGTTCCACTGTTAGTTTATCCTCAGATGGCACTGTGGTAGCGATTGGTGCTACTGGAAATGCTGGAAATGGACCCTATTCAGGCCATGTGCGAATATATAAAAATGTATCTGGCGTTTGGATTCAACGAGGAGTTGATATTGATGGAGAAGTTGCTAATGATAAAAGTGGATCGAGTGTTAGTTTATCTTCTAATGGTAATGTGGTTGCTATTGGTGCTCCTCTTAATGCTGGAAATGGAACTAATTCGGGTCAAGTTCGAGTTTATGATTTATCGGCTGTTTTAAGTTCTGATAGTTTTGTGATGGCTCATTTTTCAGTGTATCCTAATCCATCTTCAGAGTTTGTAACTATTAGTTTAAAAGAAGGTTTAACATTAGAAAAAGTAAATATTTATAATACTTTAGGTCAGTTGGTAAAAACAGGAAAAAGTAATGTTATTTCTGTAAGTTCATTATCAAAAGGAACTTATTATTTTGAGATAATAACTGATAAAGGAAAAGGAACTAAAACTGTTTTAGTAAGATAGAAATAAAATAAAATGATGTTTAAAGCTGCCATAATGGTAGCTTTTTTTGTTTAAACAATTTTAAGCGGATTATTAAGACTATCCAGAATCTGCTGAACTTGTTCGAAATCTTCAGGATGAACTTTGAGTTTGATTCCGCCCAATGCTGTAGTGTACATTGGAACAACTGATAAAGTCATTTCGTTTTCAAAAAAATAAGGAATTCCTTCCTGCTGTAATAAGTGTTTCAGAATGACCGTTTCATGGTCGTAATTGAATACAGCAATCGTTTTAAAGCTTTCCATAAAGGTCTTTTTATAAAGATACGAAATAAGCGTTACTGAAAATTTGTAAGAAGCATTAATTAAAATAAGAATAACAATTAACCCTTGAAAATCAATAAAGAGCTGCATCTTAAAGTTATAATTTTAATAATTCTAATTGTTAAAATCCGTTATCTGATATCTTATTTGTAATTTTAAGCTTTTAAGAAAAAGATATATGAGTAAGAAAATTAGAAAACCGATAAAAAATGAGAGTGATTTCTCTAGTAAAATTTTAAAAGTTTTATCGAAAAATGCCAATAAAGCATTCAATTATAAACAAATAGGAGCAAAGCTCGAACTTGACGATACCAAAAGCAGAAACCAGATTATAAAAGATTTAAAAATACTGGCTGCATCCAAAAAAATCATAGAATCAGAGCCTGGAAAATACCTGATCAAAGCCGTTAGCGAAGATTACTACGAAGGAACAATAGATATGACCAGTAGAAAAACGGCGTATTTTGTTTGTCCAGACTTTACTGAAGATGTTTTTATTCCGACCAATAATTTGAATCGTGCCTTAGACAAAGACAAAGTAAAAGTTTACGTTTACAACAGAAGAAAAGGAAAACGTGCTGAAGGTGAGGTTATTGAAGTAGTCGAAAGAAACAAAACAGAGTTTGTTGGTGTTATTGATATTCAGCCCAACTTTGCTTTTGTATCAACGGCAAATCCGAAAATGTATACCGATATTTTTATTCCGAAAGATAAAATTGGTGAAGCAGAAAATGGTGATGTTGTATTAGTTACCATTGAAGACTGGCCAAAAAGGGCCGATAGTCCGTTTGGTTCTGTAATTAAAGTTTTAGGAAAACCAGGAGAACACAATACGGAGATTCATGCTATTTTAGCTGAATACGGCTTACCATCAGATTTTCCGGTAGAAGTAGAGGTTTTTGCACAACAAATAGATACTTCGATTCAGGAATCTGAAATTGCTAAACGTCGTGATATGCGTGATACATTGACGTATACGATAGATCCTAAAGATGCAAAAGATTTTGATGATGCCTTGTCTTTCAAAAAGTTAGAAAATGGAAATTACGAAATAGGAGTTCATATTGCCGATGTTTCGTATTATCTGGAAGAAGGAACAATTCTGGATGATGAAGCGTATCAAAGAGCTACTTCTGTTTATTTGGTAGATAGGGTAGTACCGATGCTTCCGGAAGTTTTATCTAATTTTGCGTGTTCTTTACGTCCGAATGAAGAAAAATATACGTTCTCTGCAGTTTTTGAAGTTTCTCCAACCGCTCAGGTGATTAACCAGTGGTTTGGAAGAACAGTAATTTATTCAGATCAGCGATTTGCTTATGAAGAAGCACAATATATCATCGAAACTAAGGATAATACAATTCCGGTTGATATTTCAATTACCGGAGATTCTTATGTAGTGTCAGATGAAATTGTTGAAGCTACTTTAAAACTGGATGAATTAGCAAAGATTTTAAGAAAGAAAAGAATGCAGAATGGTGCCATTTCTTTTGATAAAGTTGAAGTTAAATTCAACTTAGATGCAGAAGGTGAACCGGAAGGAGTGTATTTTAAAGTTTCAAAAGATGCCAATCATCTTATTGAAGAATTTATGCTTCTGGCGAACAGAAAAGTGGCTGAATATATCGGAAAACAAAAGAAAACATTCATTTACAGGATTCATGACGAACCTAATGAAGATAAACTGATTGCCATGCAGCAGGTAATTGCAAAATTTGGCTATAAAATTGATTTCCGTAACAAAGGTGATATTTCAAAGTCTTTGAATACATTGATGGAAGAAGTTAACGGTAAAAAAGAGCAGAATTTAATTGATACTCTGGCTATCAGAAGTATGAGTAAAGCCAAATATTCGACAGAAAATATTGGTCATTACGGTCTGGCTTTTGATTATTACAGTCATTTTACTTCGCCAATTCGTCGTTATCCGGATGTAATGGTACACAGATTATTGCAATTTTATCTGGATGCTGGAAAATCTGTAGATGAAGAAATTTACGAAACAAAATGTCTGCATTGTTCGAATATGGAAAGTTTAGCGACAAATGCTGAACGTGATAGTATCAAATACATGCAGGTGAAATACATGCAGGATCACCAGGATGAAGAATTTTTGGGCGTTATTTCAGGAGTTACAGAATGGGGAATTTATGTTGAAATCGTTTCTAATAAATGTGAGGGAATGGTAAGAATAAGAGAAATAAAAGATGATTATTATACTTTCGATGAAAAGCAATATGCCTTGGTTGGTGCGACTTCAGACAAAATATTACAATTAGGGGATGAAATTTACGTTAAAGTAAAAAATGCCGATTTAGTGAAAAAACAACTGGATTTTCATTTTTTACGAAGAGCGGAATAGTTGTTAAATTTAAAAATTATAAAAATGAAAAAATTAATTATAGGAGCTGCAATATTAGTGGCACAGTTATCTTTTGGTCAGGTAACCAAAGCATTAGGAGATTTTGATTCGGTAAAAGTATTTGATAAATTAAGTGTAAAATTAGTACAATCTTCAGAAAATAAGATTGTTATAAAAGGAGCAAGGGAATCAGAAGTTGAAGTGGTTAATAAGGCTGGTTTATTAAAATTAAGAATGCCTTTTCCAAAATTGTTATCCGGAGATGATTTGGATATTACCGTTTATTACAAACGTATTGAACTAATCGATGTTAATGAAGGTGCCATTGTTTCCAGTAAAGAAACGATAAAGGCAACTTCTTTTAAGGTAAGCGCACAAGAAGGAGGTAAGATCAATGTAGATGTTGATGTTGATAAACTAAATGTAAGTTCAGTTTCCGGTGGAGAAATCACTTTAACCGGTAAAGCTTCGAATCAGGATGCAAAATTAGGAGCAGGCGGTTATCTGTTGGCAAGTAAATTGAACACGGCTCAGACTAAAGTAAGCGTTTCTGCAGGAGGAAAAGCAGATGTGAATGCATCTACACTTGTTGATGCAAAAGTAAGCGCAGGAGGCTCTATTTACATTTATGGAAAACCGAAACAAATCAATCAGAAAACCGTTTTTGGAGGAAAGATTGAAGAAGTAAAATAACAAATTGAATTTGAATGATAAATGATATTTTAGCTGGACTGCCATGGGGACTTTTCTTAAGTTTCATGGTAGGTCCGGTATTTTTTATATTATTAGAAACCAGTATTACAAAAGGATTCAGAGCTGCTATTGTCTTTGATCTTGGTGTAGTATTAGGTGATATTTTTTTTATAGCAATTGCCTATCTGGGCAGTTACAGATTAATACAGAGTTTAAAAGATAAACCCGCACTTTTTATTTTTGGAGGTATTATTATGCTGGCTTACGGTATTATTTCTTTCATAAAATTAAAAAATGTAGAAAAAATTGATGACGAGGAAATCGATCGTGACATCATCAAAAGAAACTACGGAAGCTTGTTTATAAAAGGCTTTTTACTGAATGTTATTAACATTGGAGTTCTTGGTTTCTGGTTGGCGGTTATCATTTCCGTTGGACCAAAATTAGAAATGCAAAACTCCAGAATGATCACTTTTTTTACTTCAGTTATCGTTACTTATTTGTTAGTAGATTGTCTTAAAATATTGTTAGCTAAACAATTAAAAACTAAAATGACACCAACTAATATTATCAAAATAAAAAAAGGCATCAGTATTGTTTTGATGATTTTTGGATTAGTGTTAATAACGCAGGGATGGTTTCCTGGAGAAAAAGAAATGATGAAAAATGCTTTTGAGAAGATTGAGAAGTAGTTTGTAATAATATAAAATTTAAATTTAAACCTCTGTATTTCAGAGGTTTTTTTATTTTATAATTAGTTTAAGCACCTAGTTTGTCATTCAGACGAAGGAGGAATCTTCGTGGCAATTATCCATCAGGTTTATCAATCTTTGTAGAGTTATTTGCGGAGATTCTTTGTTCCTCAAAATGACAAGCTTATGATAATTTTAAATGATTTATAAGTAGTTTACAGTTATTTTTTCATTCAGACGAAGGAGGAATTTTCGTGGCAATTATCCATCTTTGTCGAGCTACTTACTGAGATTCTTCGTTCCTCAGAATTACAAAATTGAGAAAAAATTAAACATAAAAAAACTCCAATTTTCCTTGAAATTTTAGCAGTATCGTCCGGATTCGAACTTTAATTTTTATCTAATTTTTTCTAAAATTAAACATAAAAAAAACTCCAAGTTTCCTTGAAATTTTATCAGTATTGTCCGGATTAGAACTTTAATTTTTATCTAATTTTTTCTAATAAATTAAACATAAAAAAACTCCAATTTTCCTTGAAATTTTAGCAGTATCGTCCGGATTCGAACTTTAATTTTTATCTAATTTTTACTAAAAATTAAACATAAAAAAACCTCCAAGTTTCCTTGAAGGTTTTAGAGGCATCGTCCGGATTCGAACTTTAATTTTTATCTAATTTTTTCTAAAAATTACACATAAAAAAAACCTCCAAGTTTCCTTGAAGGTTTTAGAGGCATCGTCCGGATTCGAACCGGAGTAGGAGCTTTTGCAGAGCCCAGCCTAGCCGCTCGGCCACGACGCCATTGCTTGAACGGATGGCAAAAGTAACTAAAATCTTTAAATTTCAAAAGATTAAAAGTAACTATTTTAAAAAATTACATTTTTAATGGTAAGAATTACTTTCTGATTTCCGTCATTTTTATGGTAACTGATTCAACATCACCGCCTATAGGAGGATTTATTTTAGAAACCCAAACCGTAGTTTTTTCAATCATTTCAATTTCAGCTAATACACGAATATTGATTCTTTTGGCCACATGTTCTAATAAATGTGAACGGATAGCCATTTCTTCGGTAACAATCTTGTTCAAATGTACATAATCAACAGTGTCTGCCAAATGATCAGATTCTGCCGATTTTTGTAAATTAGTTATAATTTTTAGATCGACAGTATAATCAGATCCTATTTTTCCTTCTTCAATCAAACATCCGTGGTAGGAGAAAGTGCGGATATTTTTTAGTTTTATAACTCCCATTTTAATAGTGTTTAAAAGTTTAAAGTTATAGGTTTAACGCCACTTAAGTAACTTTAAACCTGAAACCTGAAACCTTTTTTTTATCTTTGCTAAAATTACTATAAATAATGGCATCAGAAGATAAATCACTCAATTTTATTGAACAAATCATAGAGGAAGATCTGAAATCAGGTCTTTCAAATTCTAAATTACGTTTTCGTTTTCCACCGGAACCAAATGGTTACTTACACATTGGACACGCCAGTTCTATAGCATTAAATTTTGGTTTAGGAATTGATTATCAGTCTCCTGTAAATTTACGTTTTGATGATACCAACCCTGAAAAAGAAGAACAGGAATTTGTTGACGCCATTAAAAAAGACGTAGAATGGCTGGGTTTTACCTGGGCAGAAGAGCGTTATGCTTCTGATTATTTTCAACAATTATATGATTGGGCTGTTTTATTAATTAAAAAAGATAAAGCCTATGTGGATAGCCAGTCTTCTGAAGATATGGCGGCTCAAAAAGGAACTCCTTCGACTGTTGGAACGGATAGTCCATACAGAAATCGTTCAATTGAAGAAAATTTAGAGTTATTCGAAAGAATGAAAAGTGGTGAATTTGAGGCCGGAACTCATATTCTTCGTGCTAAAATAGACATGAAATCGACTAATATGCTGATGCGTGATCCGATCATGTACAGAATTTTGCACAGACATCATCACAGAACAGGCGATACCTGGAAAATATATCCAATGTACGATTGGGCTCACGGACAAAGTGATTATTTAGAAGAAATCTCACACTCCTTTTGTACACTTGAATTTTTGCCACACCGTGAATTATACGATTGGTTTTTAGACCAGATTATTGATGAAAATAAGATCCGTCCAAAGCAAAGGGAATTTGCAAGACGTAACTTATCACATACTGTTGTTAGTAAAAGAAAATTACAGCAACTCGTTAAGGAAAAGCATGTTAACGGTTGGGATGATCCAAGAATGTCAACTATTTCAGGGTTAAGAAGACGCGGTTATACAGCATCTTCATTACGTAATTTTGCCAATACAATTGGTATTGCAAAACGTGATAATTTGATCAATGTATCGGTTTTAGAATTCTGTATTCGTGAAGATTTAAACAAAATTGCACCTCGTGTAATGGCTGTTTTAGATCCTGTAAAATTGATCATTACAAATTATCCGGAAGGAAAAGAGGAGTGGCTGGAAGCTGAAAATAACCAGGAAGATGAAAATGCAGGTTTCAGAAAAGTACCTTTTTCACGTGAATTATACATCGAAAGAGAAGACTTTTTAGAAGAAGCTCCGGCGAAGTTTTTCCGTTTGACTTTAGGAAAAGAAGTACGTCTTAAAAATGCGTATATCATTAAAGGAGAAAGTGTTATAAAAGATGCAGCAGGAAATATTACCGAAATTCATGTGACTTATGATACCGATTCTTTAAGTGGAAGCGGAACAGAAGCAAGCCAAAGAAAAGTATCCGGAACATTACATTGGGTTTCGATTCAGCATGCAGTTGAAGCAGAAGTTCGTTTGTATGATCGTTTGTTTACAGATGAAGCGCCGGACAGTTATAAAGACAAAAATTTCTTAGATTTTGTGAATCCAAATTCGTTGGAAATTGTAAAAGGATTTGTTGAACCAAGTTTGGCTACAGCTCAAAATGAAGATAAATTCCAGTTTCAGCGTTTGGGTTATTTTACGGTTGATAAAGACTCAACTCCTTCAAAATTAGTATTTAACAAAACGGTGGGGTTGAAAGATGCCTGGGAAGAAAAGGGTAAAAAAGAAGAAAACAGTATTAATAATTCTTTAAAAGACATCAACAAATATTTTAAAGTAGAAACAAAACCGGAACGTGTTGCAATTGAAAGTGCAATAGGGGAGAGCATCGCAACTATTTCTAATTTTTCTTTATTACAAAATTCATTAAAGAAAAATATTAATAATAATAAGGGCTCATTATTGTTTGCTCAGTTTATTTTGAAATATTCCCATTTGAAATCTGCAGATTTTGAAGAAGAGGATATTAAAAAATTATATACAATGTCACTTAGAAGTGAATCGACTTATGTTCGATCAAAAGCACTTTTGAATTTAAGAGATTTAGAAACTTCAGAATTTAAAAATCAGTTTGAAGAGGAAATTTTGAAATTAAATTCAAATCCACCAAAAAGTGCTTCAGATAGAGAAATTGAAATTCTTGCTGAAGTATTAAAAAAATAATATCATTATTATCTATTGAAAAGCGCTTTTTGTAAGCGCTTTTTTTATTATTTATATTTTCTATATAAAATTAATTTTATATAAATAATTTATATAAAAAATAGCTTTCATATATCGATTTTAAAAGCCTTTTTCATTTCTCACTACACAGAATTCATCTTTTATAAAATAATTAAAATAAACAGCTTATTTAGATTTTAGATGTTAATTTGGTGCTCTTTAGAGCTTATTAACATTGAATTGTTTATAACATTGATTTCTAATATAAGATATTTTAAATTTATAATTGAAATGGGTAATTTATATTATATCGATTTTATTTATTAATAATATAATTTTTAAAGTTTTTAATTATTATTTATAAAATCTATTAAATATTAAATTATAATAAATTTTATATCTAAAAAAAGGCTTCAATAAATTGATTTTAAGGTCATTTTTTAATTCTTATGAAACATAACTCATTTATTGAATTATTGTTTAATTGAGGTCTTTATTTTAATTTTAAGCATTGTTTTTATCAGTTTAACGGGTTGTTAACATACAATTGTTTATAAAGTTGCTATTTTTAACCAAATGTCAGATTTGAAGTTTTTGTAAATTTCAAAATGACATTTTTAGGAATCTAATATGAGTTTTCTAAAATTCAAAATTAAATTTTTTGTTTTTTATTAAATTCTAATCCTGCATTCCGAAAATTGGTTTTATGGTCGATTATGATTGTGATTTTGTTTTGATAATATTTCAGTAATATTTTCCAGTTGCAATTCATAATTTTTAAATTTCATGAAATTGGTTTTTTGATTTATAAATTTTGATTTTCATTTTGATCAAAGAAATTTTTAATCCTTAAATTTAATTACTATGAAAAATGTATTTTTTACTCTGGCTATTTTATTTGCTAACATAGCAATTTCTCAGACACATCAAATTTCAAAACACAGTGGTGAAGAATTAGATGTTAACTTTATTAAATATGAAAATGATTTAATTCATTATTCATTTAATGGAAGTGCTGAAGAACATAAAATCACGAAGTATGCAGTTTCAAAAATTACCAATAAACAAACCAATCAAACTGAAAAAATATCTGATAAAGTTATAGTAAATTCAAAATCAGATTATAAAATGGTAACTGTTTTGCCGCAGGAAAAAACTATAGGTTTGAAAGAAGCAGAAAATTTTACAGGTCTTTCGACGAATACAAAAGGAGGGCCGCCAATGGCTAATAAAAATCATACGGCTTTGCGAATTAAAACCAAGTCGGCATCAAAGGGTTATCCTTTTGTGAGTATTGTTGAAAAAAGAAATGGTAAATATGAAGCTGTAGCATACAATTATTAATTCTATGTAAATTACTTTTAATCAGTATTTTATAATATTATAAAAGAGTATCTTTATTAATCACTTAAATTTTAATATCATGTCAAAAAATTCAAATACAATTGCTGCAATTATTGCAGGTGCTGCCGTAGGTGCAGCAATCGGGATTTTATTAGCTCCGGACAAAGGTTCAAATACAAGAGCAAAAATTAAGGAAGGTGTTGATGATGCAGCTGGAAATTTAAAAGATTCTTTGGGAGCTACTTCAGATGTTCTTCGTGAAAAATTTACAAATGCTACACAAAGTCTCGATGGAACTTTTGATAATTTACTTTCAAATGTAAGCCAGAAAGCAGATGAAGTTATTTCTTTTCTGGAATCTAAATTGGCTGATTTAAAAGAGCAAAATGCTAAATATCAGAAATAAACAGTAATACAGAAGCACAGAACTTACTTATCACAGTATTTTTTGTGCTTTCTTTTTAAAATCAAACTAGAATTATGGCTTTTGAAGAATTAAAAGAAAATACTGAAAATATTCAGGAACAGACTAAAGTGTATTTAGAAAGTCATTTAGCGTATTATAAACTTTGGGGTTTTAAAGTGGCAATGAAATCAACGACTTTAATTTTTAAGTTTACCTTGATTTTATTGTGTTTTAGTATGGTTTTGATCTTTGGATCTTTTGCTGCCGCTTATGCTTTTGGATCTTTATTGGGAAGTAATGCATTAGGATTTTTAGCAGTAGGAGGGATCTATCTTGTTTTTACAGTTTTACTTTTCTTCATAAAAGACAAGTTTGTTGAAGGCCCGATTTTAGAGAAATTTTCAGAAATCTTTTTTAACGACTAATTTATGGTACCGAAAAAATACTCATCATACGCAGAAATAAAAAGGGATTTGGAAATTTTAAAAGTACAGAAGGATATTAATTATCAGAAATTAGTTTTGAGTTTTCAGAAAACTAAACAAAGTATTACACCTCAAAACATTATTGGAGGATTTTTTTCTTCATTCAAAGAATATGTTTCAAATTCTTATCCAGCAATTTTACAATCTATTTTGCCATTTGCGGTCAATTGGTTTATTAATAAAAAAAGAGGCAATTAAGCCTCTTTCTTTTTTTGTATTATTCTTTTGTTTCTGGTAGAATATCATCATCATAACCAGATTGAAGCGGTTCAATCTTTTTAGGTTTTTCTGTTTTTCTATTGTTTTTCTTCATCATTTCTCCAACCTGATTGGATGCAGAAAATGAAGCTACCATATTATTCAGCATATCACTTCCAGCTTGTGGTGAGTTTGGTAACAAAATCAAGTTTGAGTTTGCATCAGCACCTATTGCCTGTAAAGTATCATAATGTTGTGTAACTACAATTAAGGCAGAAGCTTCCTGAGAATTGATTCCCACATTGTTCAAAACTTCAACACTTTCTACCAAACCTCTTGCAATCTCACGACGCTGATCTGCAATACCCTGACCTTGTAAACGTTTGCTTTCGGCTTCAGCTTTTGCTTTTGCAACGATTCTGATTCTTGAACTTTCGGCTTCAAATTCGGCAGCTGTTTTTTCTCTGTCAGCAGCATTGATTCTGTTCATGGCATTTTTTACCTGGATATCCGGATCAATATCTGTTACCAAAGTATTAATGATATCGTATCCGTAAGTCGACATTGCTTCGTTTAGTTCACGTTTTACGGCAACAGCAATATCATCTTTTCTTTCGAAAACATCATCCAGTTTTAGTTTAGGAACTTCGGCACGAACGACATCAAATACATAAGAAGTTATTTGATCATGTGGGTATTCCAGTTTATAAAAAGCTTCATACACACTTTCCTGAATCACTTTAAACTGAACCGAAACTTTCATTTTGATGAAAACGTTGTCCTTAGTTTTAGTTTCGATGATAACATCTAACTGTTGAATTTTTAGATTTACACGTCCGGCGACTCTGTCTACCAAAGGAATTTTTAATTGTAATCCCGAATTTCTAACACTTTGGAATTTTCCAAATCTTTCGATTATTACAGATGACTGTTGTTTTACTGTAAAAAAGGAAGAAAGGAAAATAAAGAAAACGATGAAGACAATAATAATTAATGGAATACTCATAATGATATTGATTTAAATTTTTAGGTTCGGTAAATTACGAAATTTCTTCGGTTTAGAATATAAAAAAAACGCTAAGAACAATTTATTAATGTTACTTAGCGTTTGTGATTTGAAAGTATATTTTTTATAAAGTACTTATTGCTTTCTGAATTCTCGAAATAGTTTCTTCTTTTCCGATGATTTCAACAATGTCAAATAGGTGAGGTCCTTTCAAAGCTCCAACCAAACTCAAACGGAAAGGCTGCATTACTTTACCCATTCCAATTTCATTTTTTGTTAACCAGTCTTTTACGATTGCTTCAATATTTGCTGAATCAAAACCATCGATATATTCAAGAGTCGAAATCAATTCCTGCATCAAAGGGGGAGTTTCTTCCTTCCAGTTTTTGCTTGCTTTTTCATCATACGATGTTGGCACCTGGAAAAAGAAATCAGTCAAATCCCAAAATTCAGAAACAAAATGAGCTCTTTCTTTAATCAAAGAAACGATTCTTGTAACATCATATTTAGAAACATCAACACCTTTTTCAACCAAAATACGAGAGAAGCTTTTCGCTAAATCAGCATCATTTTGTTTGATTAAATATTGATGATTAAACCATTTGTTTTTCTCCGGATCAAATTTTGCTCCTGCTTTATGAACTCTGTTCAAGTCAAAAGATTCCACTAATTCTTCTAATGAAAATAATTCTTTATCAGTTCCGTCATTCCAACCTAACAAAGCAAGGAAGTTTATAACAGCTTCAGGGAAAAATCCTTTCTCTCTGTAACCAGATGAAACACCTTCATCTGTTTTCCATTCTAGTGGAAACACAGGAAATCCTAATTTGTCACCATCTCTTTTAGATAATTTTCCGTTTCCAACCGGTTTTAGAATCAATGGTAAATGTGCAAATTCAGGAGCATCCCAACCAAAGGCTCTGTATAATAAAACGTGAAGCGGCATCGATGGCAGCCATTCTTCACCACGAATAACATGTGAAGTTTCCATCAAATGATCATCGACTATATTGGCCAAATGGTAGGTTGGCATTCCGTCACTTTTAAATAAAACTTTATCGTCAAGTAAACTCGTTTCAAATTTTACATCACCACGAATGATATCTTTTAAGTGTAAAGTTTCATCAACCGGAGTTTTAAAACGAATCACATAATGTTCTCCATTTGCAATTCTTTTAGCAACTTCATCAGCAGAAATTACCAAAGACGTATCTAATTTTTCACGGATCGTATGATTGTAAATAAATGTTTTTCCTTCGACTTCTTGTTCTTTTCTTAAAGCATCAAGAGCTTCCGGAGTATCAAAAGCATAATACGCCCAACCAGAATTAATCAATTGATCTGAATATTGTTGGTATAATTCCTTACGATCACTTTGTCTGTACGGACCAAATTTTTCATTTTTTCCAACGGTTTCTTCAGGAGCAATTCCCAACCATTCCAATGCTTCCATAATATAAGCTTCGGCACCGGGAACAAAACGAGTCTGATCTGTATCTTCAATTCTTAGATAAAAAACACCGTTGTTTTTTTTGGCAAACAGATAATTAAATAGGGCAGTACGAACGCCGCCAATATGTAATGGTCCAGTTGGACTTGGTGCAAAACGCACACGAACTTGCTTTGACATTTTGTTTAATTTTTGATGCAAAGATACAATATTAGTCAAAAGTCATAAGTCGAAAGTCTGAAAGGTTTTGACTCTGTGCAGAACTTTTGACTTTCGACTTTTGACTTTCAGACTTATCGTTATAATTACTACTTTTATAGGTTACAATCAAAAGAGATTTTATTTTGAAAACGACATCTGTTATATATCAAAAGTTAGAAGGATTTATAAAGAAATATTACACGAACGAATTGATAAAAGGAGCACTTCTTTTTATTGGTTTTGGACTTTTGTATTTTCTGTTTACACTTTTTATAGAGTATTTTCTTTGGCTGAAACCAGCAGGGAGAACTTTTTTATTTTGGATGTTTATTGCTGTAGAAGTTTTTCTGCTGTTTCGATTTATCTTATTTCCAATTTTTAAGTTGTTCAAACTTCAAAAAGGAATCGATTATAATCAGGCTTCTGCTATTATTGGAAATCATTTTACAGAAGTAAGTGATAAACTAACAAACTTCTTGCAGCTTTCTTCCAATGAAAATTCTGCTGAAAGGTCAGAATTGATGCTGGCTTCGATCGAACAAAAAGCAAATTCATTACAGCCAATTCCTTTTGGAAATGCCATCAATTTTAATTCAAACAAAAAGTATTTGCCATTGGCTTTAATTCCGGTTTTGCTTTTTGCTGTGTTTTTTGTTTCGGGAAACAGCAATATAATTTCACAAAGTTTTAATAGAGTAGTACATTTTAATGCTTCGTTTTTACCTCCGGCACCTTTCAAATTTGTGGTTTTAAATGGCAATTTGCAGACAGAACAAAACAAAGATTTTATTGTAAAAGTAGAAACAGAAGGAAAAGTTGTTCCGGAAAATGTGATGATCCATATTGGTGATGAAAGCTATTTTATGGAATCATCTCAAACTGGAAAGTTTGAATTTAAGATTGAAAAACCAGTTGAAAATGTTTCTTTTTCTTTTGAAGGAAATTCAGTTTCATCAAATGAATATGAATTGAAAGTAATCACGGTTCCATCAATTGCCAACTTCGAAATGGTTTTGAATTTTCCTTCTTACCTCAGAAAGAAATCAGAAACTATTCAGGGAACTGGAAATGCAATCGTACCGGAAGGAACAACGGTGACCTGGAGAATGAAAACCCAATCTACTCAGGAAGTAGTTTGGAAAGATGAAAATTCGGTTTTTAAGTTTAATAAGGACGAAAACGAGTTTAAATTGGCTAAAAACATCAGTCAAAATACAGAATATCAAATTCTTACTTCTAATAATAAGGTTAAAAACTATGAAAAACTGGATTATCAGTTATCAGTTATTAAAGATCAGCATCCATCCATTACAGTAAGCCCCGCTCCGGACAGTTTAAAATTAGATAAAAACTATGTTTTAGGAAGATTAGGTGATGACTACGGATTATCAAAACTACAAATTGTGTATTACGAACAGGGTAAACCACAAACTGCAAAACGCGGAACAATTCCGGTAAAGCAAACGGTATTTGATCAGTTCGTTTTTAACTTTCCGAGTAACCTTGCTGTCGAAGAAGGAGTATCGTATGAATACTATTTTGAGGTTTTTGATAATGACGCTTTGCACGGATTTAAGAGTACAAAATCTTCTGTGTTTTCTGATCGAGTTTCCACAACTGATGAAATTCAGGATTTGGAATTGCTACAGCAAAATGCCAATATTAATAGTTTATCTAAATCATTAAAGATTCAGGAAAAGCAGTTTTCTGAAATGGATAAACTAAAAAACACCGGAAAAGAAAAAGATAATTTAGAGTTCAAAGATCAGCAAAAGATCAATGATTTCATCAAACGTCAGAAACAACAAGACGAAATGATGAAGGAGTTTGCCGAAAAGATGAATAAGAATTTAGATAAATTTCAATCGGAGAAGAAAGACAAAACAGCTGACGATTTGCAAAAACGTCTGGATAATGCCGAGAAAGATTTAGAGAAGAATCAGAAACTAATGGATGAGTTGAAGAACTTAAATGACAAATTAAACAGCGAAGAGTTGTTTGATAAAATGGAAAAGTTCAAACAAATCAGCAAAAATCAATCTCGTAATTTAGAACAATTGGTTGAATTAACGAAGCGTTTTTATGTAGAAAAGAAAGCAGAGCAAGTGGCAGAGAAGCTAAACAAGTTAGCAGAAAAACAAGAACAGCTTTCTAATAAAGACAATGAAAACACTAAAGAGAAGCAAGACGATATTAATAAATCATTTGATAAAATTCAGGAAGATCTTAAAGATTTGAAAGACGAAAACAATTCTTTAAAATCTCCTTTAGATATTCCTAAAGATGCTTCAAAAGAAAAAGACGTAGAGAATGATTTGAATAAAGCTTCAGAAGAATTGAATAAAAAGAATACTTCTTCGGCTAAGCCAAAACAAAAAAGTGCTTCTAAGAAAATGAAATCTATGGCGGAGCAAATGAGTTCAAGTATGGAAGGTGGAGAACAGGAGCAATTAGAAGAAGATGTTGCCATGCTTCGCCAGATTCTGGATAACCTTTTAGCTTTTTCATTATCTCAGGAAGACGTAATGAAACAATTTAGATCGATGAAATTAGGTTCTTCAGCTTATACAAAGAATATAAAAGTTCAGCAGAATTTGAAGCAACAGTTCAGACATGTCGATGATAGTTTGTTTGCAATGTCACTAAGAAACCCAAAAATTGCAGAAGACGTAACCAAAGAAATTGGCAACGTACAATACAATATGGATAAAGCGATTGAAGTTTTAACCGATGTTCAAATTCCAAAAGGAGTTTCGCATCAGCAATACGCAGTTTCATCAGCAAACAAATTAGCCGATTTTTTAAGTGATCTTTTAAATAATATGCAGATGCAAATGTCTAAACCAGGAATGGGAAAACCAAAACCAGGAAATGGACAAGGTATGCAGCTTCCGGATATTATTCAAAAGCAAAAAGGTTTGGGTGATAAAATGAAAGAAGGAATGAAACCGGGAGATAAACCAGGAAATGGTCAGCAAGGAAAAAGCGGAGAAGGAAAAGAAGGGCAGGGCCAAGGCAAACAAAGCGGACAAGGGAAAGATGGCCAAGGAAAAGAAGGAAAGAATGGTCAGGGTAAAAATGGACAAGGAACTAAAGAAGGCGGAAAAGGTAAGGACGGAAATGAAGGTGAAGATGGGGAAGGCGACGCTGAAAAGATAATGGAGATTTATAAAGAGCAGGTTAAACTTCGTGAAGCATTGCAAAAAGAGTTGGCTAAACAAGGATTGGATTCTCAGGGTAAATCTGTAATCGATCAAATGAAAGCTTCAGAAAAACAGATTTTAAATAAAGGATTTAAGAATGAGAACCTTCAGAGAATTTTAAATATTCAGCAAGAATTATTAAAATTGAACAATGCAGTTCAGCAACAAGGTCAAGACACGAAGCGCCAATCTGAAACAAATAAAGCTGAATTTTCTAATCGTTCAAATGCATTACCAAGTTCATTAACTGATTATTTAAACAGTGTAGAGATTTTAAATAGACAATCGCTACCTTTGCGCTCGAATTTTAATCAAAAGGTTCAGGAATATTTTAATACGAAATGATAAACTTTAATTACGAAACCGAATTTTCTTTAGACAATGAACAAGCTTTTACAGATTGGTTAAGCGCTGTTATTATTTCTGAAAAGAAAAATGAAGGAGAAATAAATTATATTTTTTGTGATGATGAGTACTTGCACAAAATAAATGTTGAGTATTTAAACCACGATACACTAACAGATATTATTAGTTTTGATTATACTGTTGGCAACGAATTAAACGGTGATATTTTTGTTTCTGTTGAAAGAGTAGAAGACAATGCAAAAGATTTTAATGTTTCTTTTGAAGAAGAATTAAAACGAGTTCTTGCCCATGGTATATTACATTACTGTGGTTACAAAGACAAAAGTGATGCAGATGCTGAAATTATGAGGTCAAAAGAAAATGAGAAGATTGCAATGTTTCACGTGGAACAGTAATATAAATAAATTCCAACTTATAAATTCCAAATTCCAACCGTTCCACGTTACACATTAGGATATTTAAAAATTAGAAGATGTTTCACGTGGAACAGTTGAATTTGAATTTTGGATTTAAAGTTTTAAAATGTTCCACGTGGAACGATATATTTTGAAACTGATATTTTAGAACAGTTTAAAGTGTTTCACGTGGAACAGTTTTCTATGTTTGGAATTTGGAATTTTTCAAATTTGTAATTTACGCAGGAGCGCCGTTCCACGTGGAACAAAAGAAAATAAAGTTAATTCTGAGAACCGACTTAAACGGTATCCCGGAGAATAAGAGATAAAATGTTTTTAGAAGAGTACGATGTTATTGTAGTTGGTGCAGGTCATGCCGGATCTGAAGCCGCGGCAGCGGCCGCAAATTTGGGATCCAAAACTTTATTGGTTACAATGAGTTTGCAGAATATAGCCCAGATGTCTTGCAACCCCGCAATGGGTGGAATTGCAAAAGGACAAATTGTTCGTGAGATCGATGCGCTTGGAGGTTACTCCGGAATTGTTTCTGATCGAACTGCAATTCAATTCAAGATGCTGAATAAATCAAAAGGACCTGCAATGTGGTCGCCAAGAGTTCAAAGTGATCGAATGCGTTTTGCCGAAGAATGGAGAATGATGTTGGAGGGAACTCCAAATTTGGATTTTTATCAGGAGATGGTAAAAGGTTTAATTATCGAGGACGGAAAGATAAAAGGAATCAGAACTTCGTTGGGAGTTGAGATTCGATCTAAATCCGTTGTGCTGACAAACGGAACTTTTTTGAATGGTTTGATTCATATTGGAGAAAAACAATTTGGTGGAGGAAGAGCAGGAGAAAGTGCTGCAACCGGAATTACAGAAGATTTAGTTAAAGTAGGTTTTGAATCTGGAAGAATGAAAACGGGAACGCCGCCACGAGTTGATGGACGTTCTTTGGATTATTCGAAAATGAATGAAGAAAAAGGAGATGCAAAACCGGATAAGTTTTCTTATTCGGATTTAACCGTTCCGTTAACGCATCAAAGATCTTGTCATATGACATACACCTCGCTCGATGTTCATGATATTTTGCGAGAAGGATTTGATCGTTCGCCAATGTTTAACGGAAGAATCAAAAGTCTTGGGCCCAGATATTGCCCTTCGATAGAAGATAAGATAAATCGTTTTGCAGATAAAGAACGTCACCAATTATTTGTTGAGCCGGAAGGATGGAATACTTGTGAAGTTTATGTAAACGGATTTTCGACTTCGTTGCCAGAAGATATTCAATTTAAAGCATTGAGTTCTGTTGCCGGTTTTGAGAAAGTGAAATTCTTTCGTCCGGGTTATGCAATCGAATATGATTACTTCCCGCCAACACAATTAAAACATACTTTGGAAACCAAGTTAGTGGAAGGTTTATATTTTGCCGGACAAATTAATGGAACGACAGGATATGAAGAAGCTGCTTCGCAAGGTTTGATGGCTGGAATAAATGCACATTTAAAAGTGCATGAAAAAGCGCCGTTGATTTTAAAACGTGATGAAGCATATATTGGAGTTCTGATTGATGACTTGATTACGAAAGGAACAGAAGAACCTTATCGTATGTTTACATCAAGAGCAGAATATAGAACATTATTGCGTCAGGATAATGCCGATTTCAGATTGACACCAATGTCGCACGAAATTGGTTTGGCTTCTGAAGCTCGTTTGCGAAGAATGGAAAAGAAATTAAACGAGTCTGAAAAGATGGTTGCTTTCTTTAAAGAAACAAGTGTTTCGGTTGCTGAAACAAATCCAATTTTAGAAGCGAAAGATACAGCTGCAATTACACAAGGGGATAAAATGTTTAAAGTATTCTCTCGTCCGCAAATTGATTTGGAGGATATGATGAAATTTGAAAAAGTGAAGGAATATATAGAAGCAAATGATGTTGATCAGGAAATTTTGGAGCAAGCCGAAATCCAGGTCAAATATTCTGGTTATATCGAAAAGGAAAGAAACAACGCAGATAAATTAACTCGTTTAGAAGAAGTGAAAATTCCAGAGAATTTCGATTACAATAAAATCAAATCAATGTCGATTGAAGCGAAACAAAAACTGAGCAAGATTCGTCCTGTAACCATTTCTCAAGCCTCAAGAATCAGCGGAGTTTCTCCAAGTGATATTTCGGTGCTTTTGATTTATATGGGAAGATAAAAAAGTTTATTTTGTTTCAGGTTTCAAGTTTTTGGAACATGAAACCTGAAACAAATTTTATTTTAAATTAAACTTGAAACTTAAAACAATAAAAACCTGAAACAAAAATCAATTGTTCCACGTGAAACTATTTCCCGACCTAAAATAATTTTTCACCCAATTCTATTAAACCTATAATTATAAAATGGACGTTTTAAACAAAAAACATTTTCTGACTGTAAAAGACCATTCTGTTTCGAAAGAAATTTTTGAGTTGTATCATGATGAAACTTTAGATATGCTGATTACATCCCCACAGCCGGATTTGGAAAATCTAGGAAGATATTACGAAAGTGAAGATTACATTTCGCATACTGACAACAAACGTTCTTTATTTGAAAAAGCATATCATTTTGTAAAAAATATTGCACTTAAAAATAAACTGAATTTAATAAATTCTGAACAACCTCATAAAGGAAGAATTTTAGACATTGGTGCCGGAACCGGAGATTTTTTGTTGACAGCAAAAAATGATGGTTGGGAAACTGTTGGAGTGGAACCAAGCGAGCGGGCAAAAAACATTGCAATACAAAAAGGAATTTCTTTTGTCAACGAAATTGATGCACTTGAAAATAATTCTTTTGATGTAATTACAATGTGGCATGTTTTAGAACACGTTCCAAATTTAGAACTTCAAATTCAGGAATTGAAGCGCTTACTAAAACCAACTGGAACATTAATTGTTGCGGTTCCGAATTTTAAATCTTACGACGCGAAACATTATAAAGAATTTTGGGCAGCTTATGATGTGCCAATTCATTTTTGGCATTTCTCAAAAAAAGCCATTCAATCGCTTTTTGAAAAAGTAGATATGAAGTTAGAAAAAGTGCTTCCAATGAAATTTGATTCTTTTTACGTGAGTTTATTATCTGAAAAATACAAAACTGGAAAAATGAATTACATTAGTGCATTTTTAGTTGGACTAAAGTCAAATTTGAAAGCAGGTAGTACAAAAGAGTATTCCTCGCACATTTACGTCTTAAAAAACAGATAAAACGCAAAATAAGCCTCTTTCCGGCAGTTTTTGGGCCACAACAAAGGTTTTGGTTGTCTTTTTTGAGAGAATGTTTAAAACAAAGCCTATGAAAGTCACTTTTAATAGTGATTTCTTATAGTATCAATTTCATTAATAAATAAAACTAATATCATAAAATTATAGCATTTTTTAAACTTTATGTTGATGCTATTTATTTTTTTATATTTTTGTCATCCATACATTAAAAAAATAGAAATTCAGAAAATGAAAAAAGCATTAGTAATTATCGCACTTTCGGTTTTAGTTGTTTCATGTGATAAAACAGCTGAAGTAAAGGAAGTAAAAACAGCTTACGTAGATACTTCGGTTTTAATGAAAGAGTACACTGAGGCAAAAGACCTTGAAGCAAAATACAAAGCACAATCAGAAGAAAAAGGAAGACAACTGCAAGCTGAGATAAATCGTTTCAAACAAGATGCTGCTAATTTTCAGAATCAGGCACAGGCAAATGGTCAGGCATGGGCACAACAAAGAGGAGCTGAATTGCAAAAAAGAGAGCAACAATTGGGTTACGCCCAACAACAATTAGCACAGCAATTGCAACAAGAAAGTGGTGTAGAAATGGACTCTCTTGTAAGTGGAGTGAAAAAATTCATTAAAGATTACGGTAAGAAAAACGGATATTCATACATCTACGGTACAGGTGATGCTGCAACAGTATTATATGCTGAAGAGAAATATGATATCACAAAGGAAATCGTGAAAGCTTTAAACGAAAAATACAAAGCTGAACCAAAAGGAGATGAAAAAGCTGCAGCAACTAAAGAAGAGGCTAAAAAATAAAACCAAAATAACTACTATTTAAAACCTAAATCTATTAACAGATTTAGGTTTTTTTATTTTATAAAAATGCGATACTTTTAGTTTTTCAATATACGCCCAATGCAAAACGTTTCAGAAGCAGCTGCTTACACCTTACAATTCATCAATCAGACCCAAAAATCAATCTTTCTTACTGGTAAGGCCGGTACAGGAAAAACAACACTTTTGCGTGAAATTATCGCAACTACACACAAAAATACCGTTGTTGTTGCACCTACGGGTATCGCTGCCCTAAATGCTGGCGGCGTTACCATCCACTCGATGTTTCAATTGCCTTTTTCCGCTTTTATTCCGTCGTATGAAGATAATTCCCAGTTTACGGAAACCGTAAAATTCGAGAATAAAGAAACTCTGCGGAGACATTTCAAAATGAATAATGTCAAGCGAAATGTGATCCGTAATATGGAATTGCTGATTATTGACGAAGTCAGTATGCTACGTGCTGATTTACTGGATGCTATCGATTTTATGATGCAGACTGTCCGTAAAAATTCCAGGGCTTTTGGTGGTGTACAGGTACTTTTTATTGGTGATTTATTGCAGCTTCCACCCGTTATTCGGGATGAGGAATGGAGAACTTTACGTAATTATTACAAAGGAAAATTCTTCTTTCACTCACACGTAATCCAGCATAATCCGCCATTGTATATTGAATTATCTAAAATTTACCGTCAGACCGATGATGCTTTTATCTCGGTTTTAAATAATCTTCGAAATAATCAGATTACATCACAGGATATTCAGATTTTAAACGAATATGTCAAACCTGATTTTGATTTAAAAAATAATCCAGGCTATATTACACTTACCACCCATAATGCAAAGGCAGATTCCATTAATGAACAGGCTATCAAAGATTTGGCAGGAAATGAATTTGCTTATCAGCCTTTTGTAGTAGGTGATTTTCCAGAAAAAATTTATCCTGTAGAAGAAAATCTGATTTTAAAAGTAGGTGCACAGGTCATGTTTGTAAAAAATGATGCCGGTTTTGAGAAGAAGTTTTTCAACGGCAAAATGGGTGTCATTAAATCACTTTCACCGGAAGAAATTTTTGTGCATTTCCCTGAAGAGAATAAAACTATTGAAGTTGAAAAATATGAATGGAAGAACATTCGGTATAAAATAAATGAGCTTACAAAAGAGATTGAAGAAGAAGTTTTGGGCACATTTGCACATTATCCGCTAAAATTAGCCTGGGCAATCACGGTACACAAAAGCCAGGGTTTGACTTTTGAGAAGGCTGCGCTCGACGTATCGCAAGTTTTTCTACCAGGACAGGCGTATGTTGCATTATCTCGTTTAACGTCCTTAAACGGGCTTATTTTGCTTTCTCCGTTGCAGATGAATGGTATTTCTAATGATCAGGACGTAATGGATTACGCATTAAACAAAGCTACCGAGGAAGTTTTAAAGCATTCTTTGCATTTTGAAACTAAAAATTTCATACATAACTATTTGATTAACAGTTTTAACTGGACAGATTTAGCACAGGAATGGCGCAATCATCGCTTTAGCTATAATGAAAATGCTGCTAATTCCGAAAAAGCGAAGCATTCTGTCTGGGCTCACAAGCGTTTAGAGATTATCGACGGACTTGTAGACCCTTCTCAAAAATTCATTCACCAGCTTAATAAAATTTTCAATAAGGAAACCGTCGATTTATTCTTTGTTCAGGAAAGGGTAGTGGCAGCCTACGATTATTTTTTCAAACAGATGGACAAACTGGTTACCGATCTTTTGCAGAAAATGGCCGAAATCCAAAAATTTAAAAAAGTAAAAGAGTTTTATGAAGAATTGGCATTTCTGGATGATCTGCAGACCAAGGCTGTTTTACGCCTGATGAAAGCCAAATTATTGATTGAAATTGTTGTAGCGGGTGAAACCATCTGTAAGGAAAAATTAACGTCTTCTGCGATTAAAAATTATAAAACGGATAAGATTTCGAAGATTAGGGAAGAATTTAAAATCTCCAATACTGATATTTTTAAATTGGATGAACCCGTTATTAGATATACTGCAAAAAAGATAGATAAAAACGAGCCAAAAACAGCAAAGAAAACAACTGTAGAGGAAACCTACGATTTATGGCTGGAGAAAAATTCAATTCAGGATATTGCACGAATTAGAAAACTCACGGCACAAACTATTGAAATGCATCTGGTTAAATTGATTCAGGCAAAAAAAATCGAAATCTCGGATGTTTTACCGTATGATAAAATTCTTGCGTTGCGGGATGCTTTTCAATTCTATCAGGAAGAATCCTTAAACGGATTAAAAGAAAAACATGGTGATGAATTTTCCTGGGATGAGTTAAAAATGTTTAAGGCAAGCATTAATTGATTATTTTTATAGTACGTGTAAACAATAAACCATTAATGATGAAAAAGATAAATGTATTTTTAATTGTATTGATTTTTTGCAGCAGTTTTGTCTCGGGTCAGGATTTAAAGCCTGAATATCAGAAGTTCATCAAAACTTTTATCAGCAATGTAAAAAATGATAAAAAAGAAGCTGTTGCGAATATGATTTCATATCCTTTCAAAAGAGAATATCCTATACCAACAATCAAAAACAAAACTGAATTTATAAAGCGATATAATGAGATTTTTGATGCCGCTTTGAAGAATGAAATCAGTAAATCGAATCCGGCAAAAGATTGGTCAGAAATGGGCTGGAGAGGTATTATGCTGAATCAGGGTACGGTTTGGTTTGACACCGAGGGACGTTTGATTTCGATAAACCACCAGTCAAAATTGGAAAAAGATTTAAAAACGAAGATCATTGCCAAAGATAAGGCAAAACTGCATCCTTCGATTGCTAAGTTTAAAGATCCTGAATGTGTACTGGAAACGAGTAAATTCAGAATTAGGATTGACGATTTAGGAAATAATAATTACCGATATGCGTCCTGGTCTATAAAAAAACAAATGATCGAAAAGCCTGATTTAGTGATTTCAAAAGGTAAATTAATTCTAGATGGAAATGGTGGAAATCATCGTTTTGAATTTAAAAAAGGGGAGTATATTTATGAATGTCATATTTCACCTCTACGAGAAAAAGGTGCTGCTCCGGCCGGCCTGAAAATTTATCAGAATAAAAAGGTAATTCTTTCGCAGGATGCTAAAATTGTTCCACGATAAACAAAAAATCCTATTCGATGAGAATAGGATTTTTTTATGAATTAGAATGAAGCTCTAAGTTTGTCTAATTCTTTTTGCTGTTCTAAGAGTTTGAGTTCAAGTTTGTGAATTTTTAGCTCTTGCTCAGTTGATTTTATTTTTTGTCTCTGAATTTCTTCTGCAGAATTGTTTTTAGAGGCAAATTTATTAGCCATTTTTTGATTCGCTAATTTTTGTTTATCTATTTTTTTTTGTGTCTTGTCAATAGATTTTTGAGCATTTTTAAGATCATTTTGATGTTTCTTAATTCTTTCCTGCTCTTTATTTATTTTCTTTTGATGTTCTGCGGCTTTTTTAGGATACAATAACAAATAATCTAATAGTAAATTTCATCATCTCTTTTTTACTCAAAAATAAGAAAGAAAAACATACTAAATTTATCTTTTAAAATAAAAAAAACCATTCGGATAAGAATGGTTTTTATGTTATAGATTTTCGATTAAAATCCAGGCATCCGGATTTTCAGCTTTTCGTATTTCTCTTTGTGCTTTTTCGGCTTCAATCATAGTGGCATAGCTTCCGTACAAAACAGGAAAAAGACCATGTTTGTTTTCACCCAGCATTCGGGCTTCATAACCATTTTTAATTAATTGGTTATAAGCTTTTTTTGCATTTTGCTCACTTCTGAAAGCTCCTGCAATAATGTGATAAGGCAATGCATTTTTTTCTGCTTCTTCAGTTTTGGCCGTATCTACAGAAAGCGTTACGGCTGGCAAAGGATTTTGAATAAAAAAAGTAGCTTCCTGTATTTTATTTTCTACTTTCTTTTGAACGGTTCTTTCAACGATATGAGTCTCTTTAACAATTTGATTCTCATACAGTGGATAACCAATACTTCCTGTTATTCCTAGTGCCAGAACCAGTATAGCTGCATATTTCAAATAGGACCCGGATGATTTTCCTTCTTCATTTTGGTACAGCTCAATAGTTTCTTTTTGCTCGATTTCCTGAATTTGTTTTTCAAAGATTTCTCTTTTGACCATTGGAGATACAAATGGACTCAATCCAAAAGAAGAAGAAAGATAATTGTTTTGATTATTTGGACTGAACACCAGATTGTTGTCGCTATTTAAACGAATTTCACCAATGTTTTTCAGTTTCAAAACACCATTTTCTTCCAGTTCTTTTTTCCAGTTTAAAATTTCAAAAGCTATAGCACTAACTGCAAAACCATAAGATGTTTTTTCTGTGTGAGAAATATGATTGGCCAACAAGCCATCATTGTTTTTGATCTGGCTGTTAAAAGAAACAATTTTTTTAGGAGGAAAAAACGAATTTGTGCTTTCATTAAGCTTTGCCGACTGAATTTCGGTTAAGAATGCTCCAAATCCAGGAACCGTTACACACTGATAACGATACAATAACTGCGCGATGTAAGTTTCGATTTTCATAGTAACAAAGTTATACATCCCATATAGTTATCAAAATTTTATTCACAATTTTTATTAACAATCCGCATATTTTTATAGGTGTGTAATTTTCAGCCAATTAGTACAAATTCGGATTTTCAAAATTCTTCCAATATAATTTATAAAATATATTTTTTGAAAGAATTTACTTCTAATTCATATATTTGCTGATCAAAAATTTTTACTGCTTTTTTAAATTATTCGCCTATTCAAATTTATATGCCATGACAGAAAATGATTTATTTTATTTATTAGCCTTACTCAGGGTAGAAGGTGTTGGAGACATTATGGCTAAAAAGTTATTATCAAACTTTGGAAGCGCTGAAGAAATTTTCAAGGCTAAAACCAGCCAAATTGCTTCTGTTGATGGAGTTGGCTCTATATTATTAAAAAATTTAAAAGACAAGTCTGTTTTTGAAAAGGCCAAACAGGAACTCGAATTTATCAGAGAAAATAATATTCAAACCTCTTTTTTTAAAGAAGAAAAATATCCGGAACGGCTCAAACATTGCATTGATGCTCCGGTTCTAATTTTTTCGGTAGGAAATATTAATTTAGAAAACAAAAGAATAATCAGTATTGTAGGTACGCGTCAAATAACGTCTTACGGAACTGAATTCTGCAAAAAACTAATTGAAGATCTGGCACCTCTTGACCCGATAATTGTTAGTGGTTTTGCTTATGGAGTTGATATTGCCGCTCATCAGCTAGCAATGGAAAATGATTTACAAACTATTGGCGTTCTGGCGCATGGCTTAAACCAAATTTACCCGAAAGCTCATAAAAAGTACATGGCAAAGATGGAACAAAATGGCGGTTTCATTACTGAATTTTGGAGTTCAACAAATCCGGATAAAGAAAATTTTGTTCGCCGAAACAGAATTGTTGCCGGTATGAGCGAAGCTACAATCGTGATAGAATCAGCAGACAGGGGAGGTTCACTCATTACAGCCAATCTGGCCAATGATTATAATCGAGATGTTTTTGCCGTTCCCGGACGTGTAACCGACAAATACAGTCAGGGCTGTAATCAATTGATTAAAATACAAAAAGCAAACGTCCTTACAAATGCTGCCGATTTGGTTTATATGCTCAATTGGGACATCGAAAACAAGTCAAAACCGGTACAAAAACAATTGTTTGTAGATTTAGAATCAGAGGAACAAAAAATTTACGATTACCTGCTTAAAAATGGAAAAGAATTATTGGATATTATTGCACTTCAATGCGAATTTCCAATTTATAAAATCTCCGGAATGCTATTAAATATGGAGCTTAAAGGAGTCATTAGACCTTTACCGGGAAAGTTGTTTGAGGCTATATGATTTAAAAAAACTGCCACGAATTACATAAATTTTACTAATCAATTAATAGTAATTTATGTAATTCATGGCAAATATTATTTACCAAATCCAAGTACTTCACGTACTCTATTCAAAACTCCATCAGCAACTGCAGAAGCTTTTTCAGCACCTTTTTTCAATAGTGCATCAACTTCTTCAAGATTGTTTATGTAATAATTATATTTTTCTCTTTCGGTTTTGAAAGTTTCGGTAATCAATTCAAACAAGGCTTGTTTGGCGTGACCGTAACCGTAATTTCCACCTAAATAATTCGCTCTCATTTCAGCAATTTGTGTCTCATTTGCCAATAATGAGTAGATTGCAAAAGCATTACAGGTATCCGGATTTTTTGGTTCTTCAAGTGGTGTACTATCGGTTTCAATACTCATAACTTGTTTGCGTAACGCTTTGTCATCCAGGAAAATATTGATAATATTATTCGCTGATTTACTCATTTTTCCGCCATTCGTTCCGGGAATCAGCATACTGTCTTCCTGAATTTTAGCTTCCGGAAGCACAAATGTTTCTCCCATTTGGTGGTTGAAACGTGAAGCTACATCCCTTGTAATTTCTAAATGCTGCAATTGGTCTTTTCCAACGGGTACAAATTCTGCATCATATAGCAAAATATCAGCAGCCATTAGCATTGGATAAGTAAAAAGTCCTGCATTGACATCATCCAGACGATCTGCTTTGTCTTTGAAAGAATGTGCCAATGTCAAACGCTGAAATGGAAAAAAGCAACTCAAATACCAGGATAATTCAGCAGTTTGAGCCACATCAGATTGCCTGTAAAATGTAACTTTTTCAGGATTTAATCCACAAGCCAGCCAGGCTGCAGCTGTGCTATAGGTATTTTCGCGTAACGTTTTCCCGTCTTTTATCTGAGTAATCGAATGTAAGTCAGCAATAAACAAAAAAGGTTCGTTTGCCGGATTGTTAGATAATTCAATTGCCGGAATAATTGCTCCTAATAAATTGCCCAAGTGAGGTGTTCCTGTGCTCTGAACACCGGTAAGTATTTTTGCCATTCTAGTTTTCTTATTTCTTAATCGCAAAGTTCGCTTTTTTACTGCTAAATGTCCAAAGTTTTTTTGCAAAGTACTTTCTTTAGTTTTGTTTATCAGAATATTTCTGTTGGATGGATTTTAGAATTTATTCAAAGAAATTGGAATAATCTAAAAATCTAATGCTCTAAAAATCTAAATTCACATCTGTTTTCTTACATTTGAAACCATGAAAGGAATTAAAATTATTTTTTGGGTTATTTGGCGGATTTGGTTTTATATTTTAATGGCCATTCCAATATTGATTATGCTGCCATTTTTACTGGTTTCTATTATAACTGAAAGTGGATATCCCTATTTTTTTAAAATGGCTCGTATTTGGGCTAAATTCATTCTTTTTGGAATGGGTTTTTATTATAAAATTGATCGTGAGCAAAAACTGGAAAAAGGAAAAAGCTACATGATTGTTGCCAATCATACATCCATGACAGACATTATGCTGATGCTGGCTGTAGTTAGAAATCCCTTTGTTTTTGTTGGGAAAAAAGAACTTTCTAAGATTCCGTTATTTGGATTTTTCTATAAAAGAACCTGTATTTTAGTAGACAGAAATTCTTCCAAAAGTAAAAATGAAGTTTTCAAAAGAGCGCAGGACAGACTTAATCAGGGACTTAGTATCTGCATTTTTCCCGAAGGAGGAGTTCCTGACGATGAAACTATTTTGCTAGATGAGTTTAAAGATGGTGCTTTTCGATTGGCAATAGAACATCAGATTCCAATTGTTCCTATCGTTTTTGCTGATAATAAAGAGCGTTTCTCTTATACTTTTTTAAGCGGAAGTCCAGGGAAAATGAGAGGGAAAATTTTGCCTTTTATTGAAACTAAAGGATTATCCGCAGATAACAGAAAGGAGCTTCGTGATCAGACAAGACAATTGATTTACAAAGGATTGCTGGAGTTTAAAAAAGAAGATTTAAAAAAAGAGTTATAATATTAAACCCGACAAATTTCTCAAGTTTGCCGGGTTTTCTTTTGAACTAAAACCCCTTTTATATTCAAAATCTTATCTGTGAATTATTTTTTCCGATATAAATCGCAATACTTTTTTTAAGCGTAATCTGGATATTTTCCGGTTTTTATTCAACAACACTTCTATTTTCTCTTTCATGATTGAAATTTTTAATAATTGATTAATAGAGAGTTTATTAGACTCAATTAACTTCTATTTAATAGATAATAAACAATTGAAAAGGTTGCGTAAATAAGTGGAAAATTCTTTAAAAATAATAAAAGTCCGTTAGTACCTAAATCAAAACTAACAGACTTTTATTGAACCAATTAACCAAAATTCTAAAATAATTGAATTAGTATTATGGCGAACACTAATCAAAAATTTACGTTTATTTATAAGATGGAGTTTTTTTAAATGGTTGCGTAAATCTTAAAATAAAAAACCCGACAGATAATTAATCATGTCGGGTTTATGAAATAAAGCTCTTCTGGAGAGAACTTTTTATTTTTATGCGTTAGCCAATTCTTTAATATGAGCTTTAATTTTCACTTCTAGTTCGTCAGCTAATTCCGGATTATCTTTAATTAAAGATTTTACTGCATCACGTCCTTGTCCTAATTTGGTTTCTCCGTAGCTAAACCAGGAACCTGCTTTTTTGATGATTTCAAATTCTACAGCTAAATCTAAAATTTCTCCGGTCTTAGAAACACCTTCCCCGTACATAATGTCGAATTCAGCGGTTTTAAAGGGCGGAGCAACTTTGTTTTTCACCACTTTTACTTTAGTTCTGTTACCAATAACATTGTCACCGTCTTTAATTTGAGAAGAACGACGAATATCCAAACGTACAGAAGCATAAAACTTTAAGGCATTACCACCAGTCGTAGTTTCAGGATTTCCAAACATTACACCTATTTTCTCTCTCAACTGGTTGATGAAGAAAACAGTACAGTTTGTTTTACTGATAGTTCCAGTCAATTTTCTTAATGCCTGAGACATTAAACGTGCATGAAGACCCATTTTAGAATCTCCCATTTCACCTTCAATTTCACTTTTTGGAGTCAATGCAGCAACCGAGTCAATTACAACAATATCAATTGCTCCTGAACGAATTAAATTCTCAGCAATTTCTAAAGCTTGTTCTCCGTTATCCGGCTGAGAAATGATCAGGTTTTCAATATCTACGCCTAATTTTTCAGCATAATTTCTGTCAAAAGCGTGCTCAGCATCTATAAAAGCAGCAATTCCACCCGCTTTTTGTGCTTCGGCAATTGCGTGTAATGTTAATGTCGTTTTACCTGAAGATTCCGGTCCGTATATTTCTATAATTCTTCCTTTTGGATACCCATTTACACCTAGGGCTAAATCAACGCCAAGAGAACCTGAAGAAATGGTTTCAACTTCTACTATGGCTTTATCGCCCATTTTCATTACGGTTCCTTTTCCGTAAGTTTTATCTAATTTATCAAGCGTAAGTTGTAACGCTTTTAATTTGGCATCTTTTTCTGAACTCATCTCTTTTTTTTCTTTTTCTTTCATCTAAATTTTTTCTTTTCTTTCAACATAAAATCAGAAAACAATAAACTCCTGATTTTTATTTATCTGGGCTTGTAATCGTGTAAAATTACTTCTTTTTTTTGAAGTAACAATCAAATAGGGCAACTTAAAAAGTAAGATTTT
>Ga0247809_1000198_pt1 | contig 32131 bp, 24 predicted proteins | sample UWRJL104311B1_FD_180951 | JGI IMG/M metagenome (GOLD analysis project Ga0247809, IMG submission 180951) | Plant litter microbial communities from Arlington Agricultural Research Station in Wisconsin, United States - UWRJ-L104-311B-1 | ecosystem: Environmental > Terrestrial > Plant litter >...
AAAATCATACTTGCTTCCATATGTGCTTCCTTACTTTTTGATTTTTGAAGTAAATAAAGGCATAATGAATTACCAGCAAGAGCAAACAGTGAAACTATAATCATGGTTTCGAAATTTGGGATATTTTCCTGTTGTACGTATCTTCGAATGACTTCAATAAGCCCTAAAATTGCCAAAACAATTTGAAAGTATCCACTTATTTGTGCGACGCCTACTTTCCTTGATACGGTGCTTCCAACTGCTAATAACGCCAAACCATATACAATGCTGTCAGCCAGCATATCCAAGCTATCGGCCACTAATCCCATAGAATTGGAAATAAATCCCGTGATAATTTCTATAAGAAAGAATGAGAGATTTATAATCAAAACCTGCCATAACAATTTTCTTTGCCCGGAATCATCTGTTGGAGTTAAAATATCCAGTGTTTCTTCAGAGGTCAATAAAGTGCTGTCAAAATTAAGACTGTCAATAGCACTACTGATACTATTGGGGTCATCTGAATGATAAATGCTTAATTTTCTGTTTGGAATATCAAAATCCAGACGTTCTATTTGATTTATATGGCTAAGTTTCATTCTGATAAGCTGCTCTTCACTAGGGCAATCCATCTTTTTAATGTTATAGGTGCTTTTTTTCATAACGCTATAGCTTAATTTTTAAACCAGCATTTATTACAAATCCATCAAGAGGGGCATAAATATCCTTAAAGACAGGATTTGAAATTGGGCCGGTATAAATACTTCCAAATTTGGTTTGTCTGGTGTCGGTAAAGTTTTCAAAATTAGCAAAAACAGAAAAATTCTCCCATAATTTTTCGACCATAAAACCAAAAATCCAGTATTCTCTTCCCGTTGTTCCGTCATTTAATTTTTGAGGACTGTAATAGTAAGCCTCCAAACCAGCTTTCCATTTATCTTCTACTTCATACATCAAAACATTGTTCAATCGATGTTTGGCTGTCAAAGGATTTTCAGATTTAATACCATTATTATCTATTGACGCATCTGTGTAGGTATACCCCAGAAATAGTTTGAAATCTTTATAGCCTAATTTTAGATTTGTTTCAGTGCCCTTTGTATCTAAGTAACCATTGACATTTACAAACTGATAAATATTGTCAGGGAGCGAAGTTAAGATCAGGGGATTATCTACATTGGTATAAAAGAATAACTGATTGATTGATAATGATATATCTTCAGTAATATTTGTTTTGTAATTTACATCAAAATTAACGCCATAGCTTTTTTCAAGTTTGTTGAAATCACTGTTGATAGGCAATACATTTTGGTACTGAATACGCTCGCTTTCCTCGGTAAATATAGTTGGTGTTTTATAACCCAATCCACCGCCAAGTCTTGAGGTAAGTTTAGGGGTAATCTTAAATAAAGCAGAAATTCTTGGCAATAGTGAAAACCCGTAATCAATAACATAATCACCTCTAAGACCGGTTTCAATATCCAGCCATTCTTTTGCTTTTACAGTATTTTGAATAAAAGCCCCATACGTTATCTGATTATAATCTCTAAGGGGAAAAGTAGTGGCACTGTTTTCAGTAAATTTATCAGTATATAAATTGGCTCCTGCAGCCCATTCGGACTTTTCGCTATTAAACGAATATGTAATTTCTGAAAAAGTACTATTCTGCAGGCCGTCAAAAGTATAATCAGGAATCGTGATGACCCTGCTAAAATTATTGAAACTATTTTTGAATGTCAGCGATTCCTTTTCACTTAGTTTATGTGTAAGTGTAAATTGAGTGCTGATACGTTGCGTTTTATTTTTTTCAAAATAACTGTCTGGGAAATTGCTCTGGTCTTTTATGTAATCTATGTTTCCGCCAATACGATTTTCGAAAACGGTATTTATGCCAAAATTAAACTTAGTATTTTCATTAAAATAAACAAATAATTTCGGGTTGAAATTAAAGCGCTCAAATTTTGGAATAGCCGTAAGCTGGATATCGGCAGGGTCATAAGGTGCATTGCGATCATGTGAGGCAAAAACGGTCAATCCAATTTTATTGAATCGCTGTGAATAAAACCCATTGACATTCAAACCAAGGGCAGAAGTTCCATTTAATAAAAATCGAAGTTCTCTTTCCTCGGTCGGTGTTTTGGAAATTAGGTTAACCAAACCTGCAATTGCGCCACCTCCATAAAGTGTAGAGGCGGATCCTTTGATTATCTCGACCTGCTTTAAGTCCAATGGAGGTGTTTGAAGTAAGCCAAGGCCACTCGAAGCTCCGGAATAAACAGGGAAACCATCTTTTAATATTTGTGTATATCTTCCATCTAATCCCTGAATTCTGATAGATGAGTTTCCCGATGTGGCAGAGGTCTGCTGGGTCTGGATACCGGTACTTTCGTTAAGCATCATTCTGATATCCCCTGGTTTCATATTGGCTTTTTCCTCCAGTTCCTCTCCGGCAATAAATTCAACGCGGGTTGGAATATTGCTTATAGTTCGTGTACCCCTGGTAGAAGTGACTATAATTTCATCCATCTCTTCAGCCTCGCTCTCTAATGAAATTTCTAAGAGTTCATTTTTAAAGGGTACTGTAACGGGTACAATTTGTGATTTATAACCTTCTATAGCAAAAGTAACATTATAAACTCCTTGTTGAAGATTCTCAAAAATGACCAGTCCTTCCGAGTTTGAAACAGACGACAGATTAGTTTGCCCAATACTGGCAGTTACACCGGGTATTGCCTCACTTGTTTCAGCATTTTTAAGGAGGAATTTAACTGTGTTTTGTGCTTGTGCTGTGCCAAAAGTTACTATTGCCACAACCAATATAATATATTTAAACATTTATTATTTCTTAATATTAATACATAAATAGATTCATGATCTTGAAATCATGAAGTTAGAACTATTTTAAATATTAAGATATTTTAGGAGGCTGCCAAATTTTACAAGTGAATGAGGAATCAACAAACTTATTATAAAAAATAGGCTGAGGTATCTCAGTTGTTATAAATTCAAGCTTTTCTGAAATTTTGACTATAGAAGTATGTGTAATTGTAAAACCTGTACAGCTTCCACAAGAATAGAAAGGAGAACATTTTCCATTACATTCACGCTCACAATCATGCGGGTCGTTTTTGCAATTTTTCTCAACATTACATTCTGAATGTTTAGAAAATGCAGAACAAGGTACTGTTGCAAGAAGCAGTACAACAATCGAAATAAATGTCACCCATGTTTTCACATTACAAATTTATAGATAAAATTTAAAACGTTGTTTGTATATTCAACTTAAATTACAAGAATTATATATGACAAAATTTAAAAGCACTACAAAGGCAAAAAAAAAGAAGAGAGTTAAAGCAAGGAGAAAATTAACTACTAAAGATTTTATTCGAGTTTTTGTAATTGTCTTGATTTGTACACTATTATTATTTGGTATTGCAGCTCGCTGTATTCATTTTTACGAGGAACATATTAAATAATTTAATTTTGTAAGGTAATAATCGTATTTTTACAATCGTGAAAATAACGAATATCATATTATCACTTATCATTTTAATCATTTCCTGTATGCCGTGCGCAGACAAGGAGACTAATAACAATGTACTGGATCCAGTTCTCTTTTCTGCAATGGAAATGGATCATTCTCATGACAAGCAAAGTGATATGTGTTCACCGTTTTGCATATGTAATTGCTGCGGAGTACAGGTATTGAGTTATGCACCTGCCATCACATTTGATTTTCCGCTTCTTAGCAAAACCATCAAATGTCCTTTGCCAAGTTATACTTCAGTTTTTGCTTCCAATTTTTACGGAAGTATCTGGCAGCCGCCTCAAATAGCATAATGATGTTGCCCGAGTAATTTCGGGGTAGAGAGTTGTGGGATTTCCACAGTTTTTAATAGACAAGCATGTCTTGTTTTCACATTCATTATTATATTCCGATGTTAGACAAAATCATACAATTCAGTATAAAGAATAAGTTCATTATACTCTTATTTACCCTGGCCTTAATTGCCTGGGGAAGCTACTCCATTAAAAAATTGCCGCTCGATGCGTTGCCTGATATAACCAATAATCAGGTTCAGATAATTACCACAGCTCCAACCTTAGCGAGCCAGGAGGTAGAACAATTAATCACCTATCCTTTGGAACAAGCTGTAAAGACAGTTCCGAAAGTTATTGAACTTCGCAGTATCTCCCGTTTTGGACTCTCTGTTGTAACGGTTGTCTTTGAGGATGATGTAGATATTTACTGGGCAAGGGAACAAATATTTCAGCGCTTGAAACAGGCCGAGGAAAACATCCCTGATTATGCAGGATCCCCTGAATTAGCGCCCATTTCAACAGGCCTTGGAGAAATTTACCAATATGACGTCTACGCCAAAAAAGGCTATGAAGATAAATATGACGCTGTAAAGCTCAGAACCATACAGGACTGGATTATTATTCCGCAGCTACAGGGAATAGAAGGTATTGCAGATGTAAGTACGTGGGGCGGAAAACTAAAACAATATGAAATTGCAGTCAACCCAAACACTTTAAACAGTCTGGGTGTTACCATCACTGAAATTTTTGATGCCCTGGAAAAAAACAATCAAAATACAGGCGGCGCCTATATTGAAAAAGATCAGTATGCCTATTTTATCCGTGGTGTCGGTATGGCCACCGGAGTGAAAGACCTGGAAAATGTAGTGGTAAAAAACCGTAACGGTTCTCCTGTATTGGTGCGCGATGTAGCGCAGGTCCGCGAAGGGATTTCACTTCGTTACGGCGCGTCTACCAAGGATGGAAAAGGCGAGATTGTTTGCGGTATGGCCTTAATGCTGAAAGGTGAAAATTCCAGCGCAGTGGTAGAACGCATCAAAGAAAAAATGATTCAGATTAATAAAAGCCTTCCCGAAGGTGTTGTTGCGGAAGCTTTTATTGACAGGGGAAAACTAGTGGATAGTGCCATTGGCACGGTGACCAAAAATTTACTGGAAGGGGCATTGATCGTTATTTTCGTTTTGATCTTATTCTTGGGAAATCTTCGTGCCGGTCTGATCGTGGCATCTGTTATTCCTTTGGCGATGCTTTTTGCAGTTATCCTGATGAATGCCTTTGGGGTGAGCGGCAACCTAATGAGCCTGGGTGCCATCGATTTTGGGATAATTGTTGATGGCGCTGTTATAATTGTAGAGGCCACCATGCATCATTTGCAAAAACTCAAGCGAAAAGACCCACTATCGCAGCCGGAAATGGATCAGGAGGTTTACAATTCGGCCTCAAAAATCAGAAATAGCGCCGCTTTCGGGGAAATTATTATTCTTATAGTGTATCTCCCAATCTTGGCCCTGGTCGGTACTGAAGGGAAAATGTTCAAACCAATGGCCATGACAGTTGGTTTTGCCGTTATTGGTGCCTTTTTGCTATCCCTTACCTATGTGCCTATGATGAGCGCTATGTTCTTGTCAAAAAATACAGAGCACAAGGATAATTTTAGTGACCGAATGATGGCCAAACTGGAGAATATCTATCTTCCCTTTTTAAAGAAAGCCCTTCAGTTCAAAAAAATAGTTTTAGGTCTCGCACTTGGTTTATTTGCACTAGGAATTATAGTTTTCCAGAATATGGGAGGTGAATTCATTCCAACCATTGAAGAGGGGGATCTTGCCATAAACGCTACTATCATGACAGGAAGCTCGCTGACGCAGATGGTTAAAACCACGACCGAATATGAAAAAATACTAAAGGCAAAGTTTCCTGAAATCAAAACCATCGTAGCCAAAATTGGAAGTGGTGAAATACCAACCGATCCGATGCCTATCGAAAGTGCGGATTTAATTATTGTCCTTAAGGACAAAAAGCACTGGAGCGGGAAGTATGATAATTGGGAGGATTTAGCCAATGCCATGAAGGAGGAAATGGAAGTCATTCCAGGGGCCAATATTGAAATATCCCAGCCTATTCAAATGCGTTTCAACGAGCTTATGACAGGAAGCCGAAGCGATATTGCCATCAAAATTTTTGGAGATGATCTGGAGGTACTTGATGCAAAAGCAAATGAACTGATTTCCAAAGTAAGAGGCATTAAGGGGATCGGGGATCTGAAAGCTGATAAGGTAACGGGACTTCCTCAAATTACCATTAAATACGACTACAATAAAATAGCTTTGTACGGGCTGAACATCTCCGATATAAACCAAATTATACGTTCTTCTTTTGCAGGGGAAAGCGCCGGTAAAATATACGAGCAGAGCAAACGCTTTGATGTCGTGGTACGGATGGATGCGCAGAACCGCGGCGATATTACCGATGTCAGCAATTTATTTATTCCGCTTCCCAACGGGCAGCAGGTTCCGCTTTCCCAGGTAGCTTCCATTGATTACGAGCAGGGACCCGTTCAGGTGAGCCGTGAGGACGGCAAACGCAGAATTACTGTGGGGCTTAATGTTCGTGGGCGCGATATCAAAAGTGTCGTAGAAGAAATCCAGCAAAAATTAGATACACAGCTTAAGCTTCCGGCAGGTTACTATGTAACCTATGGCGGACAGTTTGAGAATTTAATCGAAGCGACTAAACGTCTCTCGGTAGCATTGCCGATAGCTTTAGGGCTGATACTGGTTTTGCTGTATTTTACTTTTAACAGCTTCAAACAGGCAGGATTAATTTTTACCGCGATCCCTCTTTCAGCAATCGGCGGTGTATTTGCATTATCAATGCGTGGAATGCCTTTCAGTATTTCAGCGGGGATTGGCTTTATTGCCTTATTTGGTATTGCGGTCCTAAACGGAATTGTTTTGATTTCTTATTTCAATCAGCTTAAAACAGAAGGGATCAGTGATCCTTTAGAGCGGGTTTTAATCGGAACCAAAACAAGACTGCGACCCGTACTTATGACAGCGGCAGTTGCTTCACTTGGATTTTTGCCAATGGCTCTCTCTACCAGTGGAGGGGCGGAAGTGCAGAAGCCATTGGCGACGGTAGTTATTGGGGGACTATTCTCAGCAACGTTATTGACCCTGATCGTTTTGCCAATATTATACCTATTGCTGGAGAATAGAACAAAAAAAAGAAAAATGATACAAAAGCCTATTATAACACTACTGGTACTGTTTTTTACCAGTTTCTCGTTTGCTCAGAACAGCCAGGCAATAAGTTTGGAAAAAGCGCTCGAGATGGCAAAATCAAACAATATTGATTTGAAAATTGCTGATAAGGAAATTGAAAAACAAACTGTTTTAAAAAAGACAGCCTTCCAGCCCGATCCTCTAAACGTTCAGTACCAGGGAGGGCAGTTCAACAGTGCTGACTTTGATCATAATGTTTCAATCCAGCAGTATTTTCCAATAGGAAAAATCACAAAAGCCAATCGTCAGCTGCAGGAAGAGCTGGTAAAATTGGCTGAGAAAAGAAAAGCGTTATCTGAATATGAAATAGAAAAAGCGGTAACACTTTCCTACTATCAGTATTTGTATGGTATTTCAGTTCAAAAATTAAATTTGGAGCTCAGTGATATTTATACCAAATTTCTTAAAAATGCAGAACTTCGTTTTCAGACAGGCGAAAGCGGGAATATTGAAGTGATCAGTGCAAAGGCTAAGGTAAAAGAAATTGAAACCCAGAAAGCGCAGTTGGAATATGATCTGGCAATCTACCAGAAACAACTGCAGTTTTTTATTCAGACAGATCAGCACATAGTTCCCGATGCGTCGGTTTCTTTACTGTATACTCCTGTTCATCAAAAAGGAAATTCAAAAGCCCAGGCACTTGTTACAGATTTTTATCAGCAGCAGATTGCCGTTTCTCAAAAAGAAGCCAATACCTTTAAAGCCATGCGCACGCCAAAATTAGGACTGGGTTATTTTGCCCAGACCATCAATACCGAATCGCTGTTCCAGGGATTTACCGCAGGTCTGCAAATACCACTATTTGGAGGAGTGAATACTGCAAGGGCTCAGGCGGCTTCTATAAGTATTTCACAATCGCAGCTGGCATTGGATAAAAACAAACTGGCTATAAACCTGCAGATGCAGGAACTGGAAAATAATTTTGAAAAGCAGCAAAAAGCGCTTTCCTATTATCAAAATGAGGGAATGCAGTATGCCCGCCAGATAATTGAGACGGCGCAAAAAAGTTATGCCAATGGCGATATGAGCTACTGGTCATATATCAGCTTTTTAAATCAGGCCATCGATATTAAAAAACAATACGCCGAAGCTGCCCATTCTTATAATCAAAGTGCAATAGAGCTGCAGTTTCCATCTATTTCAAACAAATAAATTTCACAGAATGAAAAATATATTTAAAAATAACATCTCACTGGTTTCAGTTAAAAGTACTATACTGATTGTTTTTATTGCTTTGTTTCTTACTACTTCCTGTCAGGATAAAAAAGCAGAAGAATCCCATGAGGAGGAAAAGTCTGAGAATGAAGTGGCATTGACCGAATCTCAATTTAAAACCGTTGGGATTGAAACGGGTTCTGTGGAAAACAGGAATTTAAACAAAATCATAAAGGCCAACGGCTACACTACTGTGCCGCCGCAAAACTCCGCAGAAGTGGCAACCCTTATTGGGGGAACGGTCAAGGATATTTTGGTATTGGAAGGAACTTATGTAAATAAGGGAAAAGTGCTGGCAACCATTCAGAATCTTGAAGTGATTGAAATGCAGGAAGATTATCATTCTGCCACAGCGAGCATTGAGTACCTGCAGCTGGAGTACAACCGTCAGAAAACACTAAGTGAAGAAAATGTAAACCCAAGAAAAACTTTTCAGGAGGTCAAAGCAAAATTAGCAGCGGAAAGGGCCAGGGCACAGGCAGCTAAAAATAAACTGGACGCTTTGCATGTAAGCACCAAGGGGAGCAGCTCACTGGTGCCTATTGTGGCACCCATCAGCGGTTATGTGGGGAAAATAAATATTGCAAAAGGCGCTTTTGCAGAAACAGGGGTAACACTCTTTGAAGTAGTGGACAATAGCCAGATGCACCTGGACCTTAATGTTTACGAAAAAGATCTCGGATCTATTTCTGTTGGACAGGTTATTGATTTTGTCCTTACCAACCAGTCTAACAAATCAATCAAAGGAAAGATATTCGGGATCAACAAATCATTTTCAAATGAGAGCAAAACAGTTGCTGTTCATGCCAAAATTGATCCTGCTGATGCCAAGGGGTTAATTCCCGGCATGTATGTTTCAGCCAACATCAATATCACAAATGCTACGGTTCCGGCATTGCCAAAAGATGTGATTGTTAGAAATGGTGACAAATATTTTGTGTATATTCAGGAAGAGAATCATAAGGAAGAGAAAAGTGAAGCCAAAGGGGCAGAAGCAGAACATAATGAAATTCATTTTAAAGCCATCGAAGTAGTACCCGGGACAACAGATTTGGGCTTCACGGAGGTGAAATTTGTTGACCATATACCCTCTGATGCCAAAATAGTAATCAAAGGGGCATTTTACCTTTTATCTGCTATAAAAGGCGGTGGGGAGCATGAACATTAAAACAGAGGCATTCCATAATTAAAATTTTGAATTAAAAAAATAGACAATATGGCACATGAGCACAAATACGATGCAAACGGCAAACAGCTTTGTTGCACACTGGAAGAAAAAATTAATGCAAAAACAGATAAAAGCAGCGGATGCTGCTCTGTGGAGGATAAAAACAGCCATGCTGATGATGACGGGCATGACCATGAACACGAGCATAATGATGATCAAAGTACATTTCAAATGTTCCTGCCGGCCATTATCTCTTTTATATTGCTGATTGTCGGGATAGGGTTCGATAATTATTTTCCGCAAGACTGGTTTACAAAGTATGTCCGTTTAGGATGGTACATAGCGGCATATCTTCCCGTGGGAATTCCGGTTTTGAAAGAGGCATTTGAAAGCATCACCAAAGGGGAGGTCTTTTCTGAATTTTTATTGATGTCTATTGCCACTGTTGGTGCTTTTGCCATTGGAGAGTATCCGGAAGGTGTGGCTGTTATGCTTTTCTATACCATTGGGGAAGTATTTCAGACTTTGGCTGTCAGCCGTGCAAAGTCCAATATTAAAAGCCTGCTGGACCAGCGCCCTGACGAAGTAAATATCATAAAGGATAATGTTGTACAGACAGTAAAAGCAGCAGATGTTGCCATAGGCGCTGTAATACAGCTGAAATCAGGGGAGAAACTAGGTTTGGATGGTGAATTGCTGTCCGATACGGCTTCCTTTAATACCGCTGCACTTACCGGTGAAAGCAAGCCTGATACCAAGGTAAAAGGGGAAACTGTCCTTGCAGGGATGATCAACGGAAACACCATCGCGCAGGTGAAGGTAACCACTGCCTATAATGACAGCAAACTTTCCAAAATACTGGAAATGGTGCAGAATGCCACAACACAGAAAGCCCCAACGGAGCTCTTTATTAGAAAGTTTGCAAAAATCTACACCCCAATTGTGGTTTTCCTTGCAGTTGGTATCTGCTTTCTGCCTTATTTTTTTGTTGAAAATTATGATTTTAACGACTGGCTCTACAGGGCTTTGGTTTTTCTGGTAATATCATGCCCTTGCGCGCTGGTAATCAGTATACCCCTTGGTTATTTCGGCGGTATTGGTGCGGCTAGCAAAAATGGGATATTATTCAAGGGAAGTAATTTTTTGGACAGTATTGCCAATATCCAAAATGTGGTAATGGACAAAACTGGAACCATGACAGAAGGTGTCTTTAAAGTTCAGGATGTGGTGATTTCCGACCAGCTTAATAAAGACGAAATTCTTAAAATGGTCAATGCACTCGAAGGCCAGAGTACGCATCCCGTAGCAACCGCCATCCATGATCACGTGGGTGAAATTGATCCCTCGATAGTACTTGAGAAGGTCGAAGAGATTTCAGGACATGGATTAAGGGCTGAGATTAATGGAAAGGAACTTCATGTAGGTAATTTTAAGCTGATGGATAAATTCGGTATCAAATATGATATTGATCCGAATGCTATAGTCTATACGTTGATTGCCATAGCTTATGATAAAAAGTTTGCCGGTTATTTAACCATTGCTGATACCATAAAAGAGGATGCACAGCTTACTGTTGACAGGCTAAAAGCAATGGGCGTTAAAACCACCATGCTTAGCGGGGATAAATCCAATGTTGTTCAATTTGTGGCCGATAAGCTGGGCATAGTAAATGCCTTCGGAGATTTACTTCCTGAAGATAAAGTAAATAAGGTAAATGAAATTAAAGCCAAAAACGAGTCAGTTGCTTTTGTTGGTGATGGCGTAAACGACGCACCTGTTGTAGCCCTAAGTACAGTGGGTATTGCAATGGGCGGTTTGGGAAGCGATGCCACAATTGAAACGGCCGACGTGGTTATTCAGGATGACAGACCAAGCAAAATACCAATGGCTATCAATATTGGAAAACAGACCAGGAAAATTGTCTGGCAGAATATCATACTGGCATTTGCTGTCAAGGCAATTGTACTTATTCTGGGGGCGGGTGGACTTGCCACAATGTGGGAGGCTGTCTTTGCAGATGTCGGTGTTGCCTTGCTGGCTATCCTAAACGCTGTAAGAATTCAGAAAATGAAATTCTAATTCATTAAAATAGAACAAGTCCTTGCTGAGGTAAGGTCATATAAAGAAAAACCGCACATCTGTGCGGTTTTTCTTTAAATAATTTTTGGTATTAACTAGCCATTGCTTCACAAGCTTCCGCACATTTGCGGCAGGCTTCGGCACATTCCCTGCAGTGATCCATACCCATTGCTGCATGTTTTTCACATTCCTCAGCGCAGGCTTTACAGATTTCTGCGCATTCAGCACATAAATGGGAGGCATGTTCGCCACCAATACTCATAAGGTTTGCAGCGGCAAAACAGATCACCGAACATTGCCTGTCAAGCTGTATGCATCTTGCAAGCATTTTTATATCGTCTTCATTCAGACATTCCGTTGCGCATTTATTACACGCTATTGCACAAGCCAGACAGGCCTCAATACAATTTCTAAATTTCTGATCCATAATTTTTGTTTTATTGGGTTTATAAAAGTTGTTATGTATTATTGAACCAAATAAATTGTTTACTACTCAATTTGTGAGTGTTTCGACAATCTTTACAAGCATGCCCAGGGAAAAACCACACATTGTAGTTAATTTAAATAGAGGCAATGAAATGCTTAGATAATAATAATTAAATAAAGTGATTTAAAAGTCAGTTAAAAATAGTCGCGATTTTCAACTTCTATTTATAAAATTTAAAAGAAGTTTTACATTATTGTAGAGGCGGACTGAAAATTATTTATGGAAGTTTATATGTAATTTATTACAGCTATTATCTTAAGGTGTCATCGTATTACTGTGATCATATAAATTATTTAAAACAGCAACTGCAATTGCTTAGACTTTTTAGAGTTCCAAAAGTTCCGAACAATAAGTTATTAGCGCTTGATTGTACTGATTTTGTACCTTTTTAAACTCATGTGCCATGATTCTGTCATAAATCTTAAACGAGTTACATCGCTTTAAAAATGGACATATTTTATTAGCAAAAGATGTCTATTTCATTTAGAGCGTCCAAAAGTTTAATAAAAAGCAAAATTGGTCATTGTTGAGTTGAAAGGATGGCGGATATGCAGATAGGGCTTGACATCAGCTTTGTAGATCTGTTTCTGTTTAAATTATCCATCATAAAACTTCGTATGCAAAAATGTTATATTTAATGTGCAAAATTTGTAAACTCTTTAATTCAGACAAAATGGCACTTAAAATTGATAAATAAATTTCGACTGTCACGCACTGCCAACATAAAATATACAAAATTAAAAATCTGATTGCTAATTTGTTAACATTCCTTTAGTAAATAATTAAGAAAAAGTGAGATGTTTTTACAGCATTGGCATGTCAATTGCATGACATGTGCTGTTACGAAGAAAATTGCCGCAAGACCTTCCCAAATCCCAGGCTTATTTTGTGTATTATTAAAAAGAAGATTCACTTTAATACGGGTGCAAAAATAGTAATTTGTTTTTCTCCTGCAAACTTTTTGACAAAATTCTTTTTCGGAGCTGTTCAATGCCGGTCGAATTTGAGCTATTGCTAATACAAGTATGCATGAAAAAATTAAAAATTATTATTAGATGAAACAGAAAACAACCAAAACCAAGAATGAAAAAAGACCTCCAATTGACCCTAAGGTGAAATTAAAGCTTTGGGTAAAATCTGGAGGTAGGTGCCAGTACCGTAACTGCAATCAGATACTATTTGAAGACAGTCTGACGTTCAGCTACATGAACAAATCGTACATCGCCCATATTTACGGCTATGCTCCAGGATCAGCCAGATACGATGCTGTGGAGTCTCCGAAGCTGGAAAAGAACTTTTCGAATTTGATGCTGATGTGCGACGGCTGTCATAGAAAGATCGACAGGGAAGAGATAAAGGAGCATCCTGCATCACTTCTTTTAGAAATGAAAAAAGAGCATGAAGAGAGAATTGAGTACTTGACCGGTATTGACGGTAGCTTCAGAACGCGTTTAATTGTCTACAACGCCAAGATCGGAAAATTTAATCCGCCGGTGGAGATGAATTCCATGCGCCAAATTCTTGCCTCAAAGAACTATTTTCCTCATAAAGATGTCCTTTATCTGGGGCCGGAGAATACGGTGGTGGAAGACAATGAAGGCCTTTACTGGGATTATGAGAGCAAATCTCTGGAAACTTATTTTGAGAAGAAAATCCAGCCATACTTAAATTCTTCAGGTGAACATTTTTCATTGTTTCCCTTTGCCCCGATGCCTTTGCTGATCAAGCTGGGCGTTTTGCTTGGAGATAAATACAAAACCGATACGTACCAATACCACAGGGAGCCGCAGGGCTGGAAGTGGAATGATACCTCGGATTTTCGTGATTTTACCTTACTAGAGCCTGCGTCGAAAAACGGCACAGCAGTTCTAAATATATCATTCAGCGCCAATATAAGCGAGGATCGGATCCTGGACATATTTCCGGATCAGGAAACCTCAATCTGGAAGCTGACTATTGACAATCCAAGACTTGATTTCTTGAAAAATGCAGAGATTCTCTCCAAATTGAGAGTTGCTGCCCGTCATGCTTTGGGCCGCATAAAAGAGGAGCATGGCCATGACAAGGAGCTGCATGTTTTTCCTGCAATGCCGATTTCGGCAGCAGTGGAATTCGGCAGATCATGGATGCCGAAAGTAGATCTGCCTCTTGTACTTTACGACGGAAGGGACAAGTTTATAAAAACAATAGAAATTAAAAGAAACTAAGATGATGAATGATATTAGAAAAGATTACCTGGCTTCGCTTTTGGAGAAAATGGGACAGGTTTTAGATATAACCCCGACCCAGCATAAAGAAGCTGTGGCGAAATATGAGGCCGTTGCCAATTACCTGAAAGGGGACGAAACAATTGCGCAGTATGACCTGCATATGTACCCTCAGGGCTCCTTCGGGCTTGGGACAGTAACCAAACCTGATACCGATGTGGATGAGCTTGATATTGATCTTGTGTGCGAGCTCAAGAAAGCCACCCATAACAATTTAACCCAGAAGAAATTAAAGAAACTGATTGGGGACAGGCTGCTTTCGGGAATGTATAAAGATATGGTATGCACCCCCGACGGACGAAGATGCTGGCGCATTGACTATGCAGAGTCTACCAGGTTCCATCTTGATGTTCTAGCGGCAATTCCCGATTCTTCCCCCGCAATCTCCGGATGGGCGGGTGTTAAGGATTATTCGGATACAGCTATCAGCATTACTGATAAGGAACATCCTGAATATGAGATCTACAGCAGGGACTGGCCCAAATCCAACCCTCTGGGGTATAGGGAATGGTTTAAGGACCAGATGCTGGTACAGCTCAATGAAAGCAAACGAATGTTCTCGGTAAAGAATAATGTCAAGATCGACGAGGTACCTGACTATGAAGTTAAGACGCCGCTGCAGCGGGCAGTACAGCTAATGAAAAGGCACCGCAACCAGATGTTCTGCGACAGCAGTTCGTTAGACTATGATGATAAGCCCATCAGTATAATCATAACCACTTTGGCGGCAAAGGCATACAGCAATGAAGCCAACCTCTATGATGCGCTTATGAATATACTCGAAGGTATGCCGAATTATATCAAAAGAAAAATTGTGAGCGGAAAATCCGTGACATGGGTGGAGAATCCCGTGGATCACCGTGAAAATTTTGCTGACAAATGGGAAGCGTTTCCGGTTAGGGAGGCGAATTTTCATCTCTGGCTTGCTGAGGCAAAGAGGTTTTTCTCGCAACTGCTTTCTGCTGAAAAAATCCAAAATCTTAATGAGTCGCTGCGCCGTTCGATGGGAGACAAGCTGGTAACAAAAACGCTTTCTGAATTCGGAAACTCTGCCAGAACAGCCCGTGAGATGGGAAGTTTGGGCTTTGTGCCAGGAACTGGTTTCATTACTGAGTCCGCAGCAAAAAAAATCCCAAACCATACTTTCCATGGTAATAAAGAATAAAAGGCCCTGCATATCGGTTGCCGTGCAGGCAAGGTATCTCAAGGAAAGTTTTCCGGATTCAAAAACAAGCACCTATATGGGCGCACGTCTGGAGTGGGTGGGCTTTTTAAGGCCTACCCCGTTCAGCGGGTCATATAAAATAAAGATTGAGTACCTGCTGGGAGAATCCCCAAAGATTTATGTCCTTGAGCCCAAAAGGCTGGTGATGCCCGAGGGACAGAAAAGGCTCAAGCATGTTTATGACCAGAAAAGCCAGCAGCTTTGCCTTTTTTATCCTGACGGATTTCAGTGGAACCGTAACAGGTTACTGGCTGACACTATTCTGCTCTGGGCATCGGAATGGCTTTTTTTTTATGAGATTTGGGTGGAAACAGGAGAGTGGAAAGGCGGAGGAACGTCACATTAATATCGAATTTAAAACCAAAAATAAATTAATATAACCAAGGAAAAATTATGGCTATTTATAGAATATCAGGAATATGGGCTGACAATAAAGGGATCATAACACATTATGGCATTCATGAAATGAAAAAAAATGACAATGGATGGACCATAACCAAGGCTGTAAAAACATCGAAAGCCGATGCGATACTACTTGTCGAAAACAACAATAATAGTGTTAAATCGTATATCTGGAAGTACAGTTCTGCTGGATGGCATTCAGGTGAAGATATCCATGTAGTAAACAACGGCGGCTCGAAATTTTTAAGATCCAACCATGATAATTCCGTTCAGGATAATCTGCTACATCTTATTAATTACAGTTATATCTACTAGAGTAGCCTTCCCATGTAAAGCAATGCTTTATAAGTGATGGTGATTGATCAGAATATAATTAAAAACCCGCCATCTAAATGGCGGGTTTTTTACATTATGGGAAATGTCTAATGCATTTCGGCGTTATCTGCAAAGGAATGGTAAGATTCAGGTGTGATTATCAGATGATCGAGCACGCTGATGTCAAGGAGTCTGCCTGCCTGCACAATTTTGAATGTAATGTTTCTGTCGGCTTCAGAGGGAATGGTTTTGCCGGAAGGGTGTTTATGGAGTAGTATAATGCCTACTGCGGCGGCTTTCAAAGCTGCAGTAAACAGAACCCTTATATCCACCACTGTTCCTGCGATACCTCCTTGTGACATTTCGTAGATTCCAAGCACTTTGTTGGACTGGTTCAAAAACATTACCTTGAACTGCTCAATGAATTCTATTTTATTGTCATCCCAGTGCTGCAAAGCAATCGCGTAAGCTTTGCGTGATGAATCAATATAAGGTCTTTGAGAAGGTTTCACTTTCGATTTATAGATCAGTTCGATTTCCGAAACGATGCTCCATTCGGGTTTTTCTGCACGTGTTTTCATAATGTAAGGATTTAAGATTAATACATCGCCATTGGCGGGCATAGGCAAGCGAGCGCAAAAAGCAACGCAATAAAGGGAGGGGAGCGAGTATTTATGGGGGAATTTTTTGCAGGCGAACCGCAGACTCTGCCCGAAATTTGTGATGCAATTCAATCAAATCCAAAAAGACCTACACCTTAAAAAAGCATCAGTACCTTGAAGTGTCTGCGCCGCGAAAAAAAAACCGGCATCTGCCGGCTGAAAGCTTTATAAACTTTTGTGCTTTTTCTTCATCCTTGCCTTTATCTGATACAGGTTTTTAGACATCAGGCTTAATATATGCCTGTGGTGCTTGGAATCACTGTTCTTTATTCCACGACATTGAATGATTTCCAAGTTTGTAAGGGACAGCTCTATGGTTTCCACCGAAAGATTATCAACTTTGGCGGAAAGAATAAGCGAGTTCTGTTTTTTGTAATATTCATTGGTAAAGAGGCAGTGGCGGAGATTATCGCCCTCCTGCATAAAATCACGGACATTTTCGATAACGGAAATCGTCAGGTTCCTGTCCTTGAAGCACAGTCCGAAAAAGGACTCCTTCTGCTTGGCATAAATCTGCTGTGCCTGCATGATTTCAGCGCGCATCTGCACAAGGTATTTTTCGCGCTGAATGGTTCGCTTTTTAGTGACCAGCCTGTCATGCGCCTCATGGAGGTTTTCAGGGCACACAAATTTGGAACAGGTAAGGTCTTTTTTGAACCAACGCAGAAGCGCAATATAATCCTCCCAAATCCTGTAATCGGAAATTACATAGTGGTTTTTAAGACAGACCTTTACTGCCTGCCAGTTTTGTTTCAGATATTGCTCCTGTGAGTTCAGGTAATAGGCGAGCAGGGAAACCTGCGAGGCTTTCAAAAGGGTTTCGGCTAGGGAATCCCTAAGCAGGGCAGGCAGAAGAACCTGCGGTGCTATATTGTGGAAAGCGGTCTTGAATCCGTTTCTTTTAAGGGCAGGAAGCACTTTTACCCTGGGATAGACACGGTAAGGGGCGATGCGGAATTTCGGGGAGTTCTGAAAATCCTTTGGACGTATCTCCATTGAAGACCCATACTGCCATTGGTCGTAAGCCTGTGAGAATACGTTGCAGGACAACGACATGGTGCGCACTTCTCCTTTGGGGTCTATCCAATGTTGCATCACCTCTTTATGATAGTAGGTCGGCAGGCATTTCTTTTTCATCTGCTTATGGGAGCAGATGATGCGCACTACCTGATAGCCTTGTGCCGTGTCCAAGACCGCAAAATATTCAATTTCCGTGAAATTCGATTTGTTATATGCCTGCATTTTTAGTTTTCCGTTGCACAAGGTGCATTTGGTGTAGTTCTGGCACTCGGGCTTTCTGATGTCGGGTTTCCAAGAGTGCGTACAGTCCAGACAGTGGAATTTCCCACTTGAGAGCACGCCCCATTTAAGGAAAATTGATTTCTCTGCCCATCCGTGCATTTTAGGCGAAAGGGGCGCAAGGGTTGCGCTCAGCGCTGTAATTCCTTTCTCGATAATGGTTTTAGGTGTCATAGGTCAAAAAGTGTTAAGGTGGTCTGAGCGGTTTTCGGGATTGCTTTAACAGCAGGCGAAACAAGGGGAGTCTGCTCCACAGGAAAGTTGTGAACTGCATTTTGCCCTACAGGAGGCGGAGCGGAGAACAAATCAGCCGTTTGAGGCTGATTTACAGTTACCCTGCATTTGATTTCAGGGGGGATGCCGATGTTGTCGTCGGTATAGTATTTGACCGACATATCAAAAATCTCGCTGTCATCAAAGGCGCAGAAGCCTGTTTTTTTGACTTCTGAGATGATGTATTTAAGGCAGTTCTCCACATTTTTTGAGGTTTTTGCAAGCATTGTTGCAAAAAGGGGATCGGATAGGGATTTCTCACTCAGGAAATCCTCTATTCTTGTTTTGAATTGTTCTGAACCGTTCATAACTGTATGGTTTAGGTTAATGTGTTATCTTTCAAAAGTGTTTCTGTAGATGTCAAAACAGTACTCCTCGAAGCAGAGCCAGCACATAAAGGTGTAATGGGGCAGGCGGTGGCGGTTGCTTACCGCTTCTTCAAGTGAATCCTCAAGTTCTTGACGGATATTTTCCAAATCATCCAAATGCTTGACGTAGAATTTTTTGCAGTCAGCGTGATAGATGAACTCGGAAACCATTCCGCTCATGCATCCGCCCCTCTGCAAATCTTCGAGGTAGGATTTCAGCTGTTCGTTTCTAGTCCCGTCATAGGATTCCAAATCAGAGAGGATTATTTTTTTGAAGACCCTGCTCACAGGGTATTGGGCGTATGTTGATTTTTCAAAGGCTTTCATAATTCAAATTTTTTAGGCTTATACATTTCAAAGTGGGATTAAAAAGGCAGGTCGTCGGGGTCTTTTTCAGATGGGTTCTGCATCATGGTGCTTACAGCATTTCCTGCCTTTTGCGTATCGCCCCCGACAAAGGCGATAATCCTGATGTTCGAGGTATGAAAAGTCAGGCTTCCGTGCGCCTTTGCATCATTTCCGATATAGACATTCAGGCCGATACGCCCGAAAAGGGCAACGGCTGTGCCTTTCTTCAGATACTGCGCCACCCCTGTGGAGAGCCAGTAGGAGCAGTCGATATAGGTTACAATCTTTACAGGCTCGGTGCTGTTTTTGGTTCGGTAGCTGTCGTTTATGGCAATTGAGAAATTAACGACCTGTCTTTCTTGGTTTGCTTTTGCCACTACGGCATCTCTTGTAAGTCTTCCAATGATTTCCATGATACTAAAATTTAAGTGAGTACTATTTTTTAAAGCTTCTTTCTCCCTCTCCCAAAAAATTATTTTCAAAAGAAAAAACGGGAAAAAAGAAAGCAAGAATCAAGTGACCGGAAGGAGGATGCGGAGTGCTATAAGTCCCGGAGGGTGGCAAGCGAAAGCGGCGCCATTATGCGCATGCAGCATACGGCGGGCACTAACTTGGCTGCCCTTTTAATCCGTTTGGAATTGAAAATTGTATTACATGTTTATAAGCAATATTGACTGTTCACATAATACTTAAAAACAAAAATGATATGTAGAAAGTAATGAAAACTTAAAATACAGTTGTACTACATTACTTTTGTGGTATGTAAGTTGTGGTAAAGAAGAAGCTATAAATGTCGTTCTGCTGCCAGTATTGCCAAATATTTACTACTCACATAAAAACACGTATAAATACCTGATTGTACTAATAATAAAAAAAGTATTTTTAATTTTAATGGATCATTACGTAAAACCGTAAAAGAAATTGGAAATCGTTTTTTAAGTTTGAAAATCATAAAAATAGACTTCTCTGGCCTTTAGGAGTTTTCCTTCTTTGTAAAAAGGATAATGCAAAGTGGTTATAAATTAATAAATAAGTATATGGCACGCCCATTTGAGTCTGATTTAGTCCTTTCTGAAAAAATTTCAGATGCTAACCTTCGTGTTTATCACGTTGGATATGAATCTAATAAATTCCGCCTTACACCACTAGTTGAAGTGATTAGGAAAGTGATTCCTGAGTTTGCCTTTGGATATCACGAGGGTATGAACCTGTCTTTTACCGAAGTGGTGGAAAGAATTGTGGAGGCAGCAAATACAGTGTATTTGACTGATAAGTACCAAAGACGAGGCGAATTCGGAGAATTAATTTTGCATTTGCTATTAAGGGACTGGTGTAATACTATACCTCTTGTTTCAAAAATTTACTTTAAGGATTCGCACAATGCAACCGTTCATGGTTTTGACGGGATTCATATTACAATCGAAGGAGAGAAAAGAAAATTATGGCTGGGAGAATCCAAACTTTATTTAGATGGTGAGAGCGGTGTTAAGGAATTGGCAAAAGATGTTTTACATCATGTAAATGCCAATTACTTAAAAAAAGAGTTTGAGTTAATTCGCCGCAAAATACCACAGGAAATACCTGACGTTGAATATTGGATGAATTTAATGCACAAGCATAAAAACCTTGACGAAGTATTTGACACTATTGTTATCCCTCTAGTATGCACTTACAGCAGTAAAGTTTTTGCTGATCACTCCGATAATACAGATGATTATTTTGCTGCTTTGGAGAAGGAATGCAGGGAACTGTTTGAAATATTCAACGCTAAGGTAGATACAGAAGTTGAGTTACTACTCTTATTGCTACCGGTTCCTTGTAAAGATGAGCTTAATGCAGCACTGGATAGCCGACTTAAACACATGCAGAAAATATGAGTTTAGATAATTATCAGGATGCTATCAAATACATAGGATCTAAATCTCAATTTACTTTCGAAGAAAGCTATGAAATATTAAGTTTTATTAATAGGACCTATTCATCTAATGTTCATGATGGCAGGGATCTTATAATTCGTTTATTGGAAAGAGGAAATTGCATTGATGTCCAATGCATGGAATTGCTTAATGATATTATTCAAAGTTACGGGCTGTATCCCTATATTGATGAGAAAATACTAAAAGGCAGCTCATCATTGAGGTACGAACTGCATAAATCACCATATCTGAAAGGAGTATTTCTGCATGAGGAGCAATTTGAAATTTCTACAGCCTTACAAAGCGATAAAAGTGTAGTGTTGAGTGCACCCACGAGTTTTGGAAAAAGTCTGCTTATTGAAGAAATAGTTGCAAGCAGAAAGTATGCGAATTTGGTTGTTATCCAGCCAACTCTGGCATTACTTGATGAAACCAGAAAAAAACTTTCAAAGTATAATGAATTTTACAAGATCATCGTATCGACTGCGCAAGAACCCTCACAAGTTATGGGAAATTTATTTTTATTTACCGGTGAGCGTGTGGTGGAGTATCATAAATTTCCAAAAATAGAATTTTTTATAATTGATGAGTTTTATAAACTGAGCCTTAAAAGGGGAGATGATAGGGCAATAACGTTGAATACAGCTTTGCATAAATTACTCAAGCATACTTCAAAATTTTATATGCTCGGCCCAATGATTAAAGAAATACCATTGGAGTTTAAGGAAAAATATGATTTAGTGTGGTACCCATCGGATTTCAGAACAGTTGCCGTTGACGAAATATCTCTGGAAATCAAGGAAAATTTAAAAATGAAAGATAAAGAGGAAAAGAAAAAAAATGATCTCTTTGAACTTTTAATCTCCACTGAGGACCCGACCTTAATTTACTGTTCTTCACCGAAAAAAGCCACAGACCTTGCAATAGAGTTTGTAGAGTTTATCAAGGTTAGAAAACCTGATCTATTGTCTGTTAGCGAGAATTTAGATGTAATTGAATGGTTACGGCAAAATATAAACAATACTTGGTTTTTAATTGAAGGACTGCAAAGGTTCACAGCAATCCATCATGGAGCCGTTCCCAGACATCTGGGAAGCACCATTGTAGACCTATTTAATAAGCGACATATAAAATATCTGTTTTGTACGTCTACACTTATCGAAGGAGTTAACACTTCTGCAAAAAATGTAGTATTATTCGATAAAAAGAAAGGGACGAAAGATATAGATTTTTTTGATTATAAAAACATTGCAGGTAGAAGCGGCAGAATGAATAATTATTTTATTGGGAATGTATACCGGTTTGAAGCACGACCCAACCAACTCGAGTTAAACGTTGATATACCTATATTTTCTCAGGATGATGCTCCACTTGAAATATTGATTAATCTTGATAATTCCGAGTTAAAAGCAAGTTCAAAGGAAAGATTGAAAGAATTTGATGAGTTTGATGATGAATTTAAAGATATTTTAAGAAAGAATTCGTCTCTGCCAATTGATGGGCAGATCAATATTTTAAGAGAAATAGAAGGAAACTTATCTGTTTATCATGATCTTTTGAATTGGGATGCTTTCCCTACATACAAAAATCTACAAGTCATCACCAGGTTCTGCTGGGATAACTTGAAAAAGAAAGGGGATAATAAAGCAGGAATATTAAGTCCTGAACAACTCGCCACACTAACCTTAAAATATGGCTTCAAAAAGTCTGTTAAGGGCGTAATAGACGAATTGTTTGAAGAACAATATTGGAAAGAGAGAATTGAAGATGAAAAAGAGAGGATTAATTATTTGTCCTATTTTGTGCTTAATATTACGAGACACTGGTTTGACTACAAGCTGCCGAAGTGGATTACAGTTGTCAACGATATACAAAAGTATGTTTTTGCAAAACATGGATTAAGTTTTGGGAATTATGCTTTTTATGCAGCTCAATTAGAAAATGGCTTTTTGCCTAACAATTTAGCAGCTTTGCTTGAATATGACATTCCTCATTCTGCTATAGTTAAGATCAATAAAACGTTGAGAGCAAGGAACATTGAGCCAGAAGATTTAATTGCAAGTTTCAGCCGTCATGGTGCTGAAGACCGATTGAAACAAATTGGTTTAATTCAATATGAAATTAATAAGATTAAATCTGTGAATTAATTTTTGAAATCTAATTTAGGAAATATTTTTAACATTCATAAACTTTTGAATTAAGTATGGTAAAGATGGGATCTTATAATAGGAATATTTTTATATTAGCCATTTATCTGGATGAAAAGTTTTTAAGCTCTACTACCTAAAAGGCACAAGTAGTAATTTATAACATAAAAAATTATGGGAGGTAATGCAGGAATACGAGGTTATCTAATACAAACAATTATTTGTGTATTAGATACACTTGAAAGTGATAATCAATGGACATCAGTTACACTTGAACCATTGGATGAGTCTGAAAAGGTAGATATTAGATGGAAATATGCAGATAGTAGTGTAAAATTATGTCAGGTAAAATCTTCTGAGAATATAATCCGTCACTCTGCTGCAAAAAATTGGTGTGAAGAGCTTGAAACCGCATCGCCAAATGCCTCTAATTATGAATTGATAGTCATTGGAAGTGTAGATCAGAAACTCTTAAAAACAACTGATATTGGCAAAGTCAAAATTGGAGAAATTAAACCTTTAAATACGCAGGTACTTATTGATCAGGCATCGACGAAAATAGATAGATACTATGAAGGAAAAAACAAACCCAAGATTTCATCTCAGGTTAGAGAACTTATTGTTAAAGCCTTAACTTTAGAATTTGGAACAAGTTCTATTATTGGAGAAGAAATATCGAGAGCTGATTTTGATAAAAAGCTTTTAGATTGGATTGTCGCAGTTGAAAATCAGTTAGATTCTAACCCTTTTGCTTCATTGGCACCACCTGTTGAGAATCAAAATATCCCTATTAATCACAGGATAGTAAAAAAAATTTTAGAACTCATCGGATGGCATCAGTTTGGAGAAAATTATTCAGTTGAACTATTCAATGAGAAAACAGAGGAAGATGATTTGCATGCAGTGAATTTTGTTGGAGATTTTGAAAGCAAATTGAAAGAAGAATCTGGGGATTTTATAATGATTTCATCTCTTCACTCAGTTAAATACCCTGATTCCTCAAAAACCGAAATCGCAAAATATCTTTATGATACAGATGTGGTATATAATGATTTAGAGGAAAAAAATAAAATCCCACTTAAGCGATACGAATCAACCGATGTTTATAGTTTCTTGTTTTGGCTCTCAACTGATAACGATGAAGTTTCGAGGGATTTTATCCATTTTAGTAAAGAAAACTATAAAAGAAACCTGCTAAATGAAAAAATAACTTACTTCTTAATAGATAATAACAAGGCAAATTTTTTGATTAGTAGTATAACAACCGCAAAAAATTACAGGCCAGATGTTCCTGTAAAATTTGCATACCCAATTACTGAAGCCAATCAGAGTCCACAGCACATTGGAGAAAGAGGATTAAAACTTCCACCTCAATTTATTAATTCTTCTGTAATTCCGATTACTAAGGAAAGTAAATCAAAAATAAGCTTTCTTCTATTCTGCTCTGATAAGTATTCGCCAGAGGCATTAAAGAAACTTTTATGGTTAACTATAAGTCTTACTAGCGGTTATGGTAACGAATACCTGCTTTATTTTCCAGATTATAATGAGCCAGAAGATAAAAATAATGCTCTTGAAATTATTCGTTCCTTTAATGAAGAATTATTGGATGAGAAAGTTACTATCTTAAAATATCACAATATTGATTCTGAAGCATTAGATTCATTAACAACAACTAAAACAATTACCAATAAAAATGAATTTTACGATGAAGATAGTCAAACATCTTTAGTAAATTCAAAGCATTTAAATGAAGCTTTTATTAATATACTGCCTTATGGAGATATTATAAAGCCTTTTCTTAAAACTGATGCAATAACAGCAAACGACATTAAATTTTTCCTTGCAAAAAAGGGAATTTATACAAAAAATGCAGATATCAAAAAGTTGATAGAATTGATGAGCTCTTTGCTTTTCAGTCCAAAAGAACTTGAAGATTTTAAATCCTACATTGATGTAAAAGGAAAAACGGTAAACAGCTCGGATTCTTTTTTTAATATTAAGCAAGATGAAACATTAGATTCTGTTTTTAAAAAAGTGAAAATAAATACCGATAATTTGACCGAAGGACTAAATGTAAAAATAATAAATCCGGACAGTCTAAAATTTGAAGCCAGTCCAGCGAAAGATGAATACAAATTAACATTGGTTACCGAAACAAAAGATCCTACAAGTAGTTTATTAGTCAATACTAAACCAGGAAAAGCAGAAGTAGTAATCAAGAAAAAAGATAACCAGCTGATTGTTGTAACTGAAAATACTATCAGCAAAGCAGACAAATATATTGTAAATCGTCTTGTCAAACTTGTTGAAGAAGAATTTAAAAGAATAGATTTTATTGAAGAGGAAAAAATAAAAGTTATGTTCAAAAATTTCAGTTCCAACACAGAACGAGTAAATTTCCTACTCAGCTTCAGCAATATTGCTCCATCGACAATGTTCAATGAAGCTGATATTCAGTCAATAAAATTTAAGTTTGATGAACACACCCAAATACCGGAACTCTATCGTGATAAGGTAGATAAGGATCTGGTTATAAATTTTGAAGGGAAAGGACTTCAGACTCTAACGGAGCTAAGTGAGCAGAATGCAAAAGGGTCTATATTTTTAGAGGAAATGCGAGTTCTTTATAAATTCAGTTTTTTAAACATAAAAAATGGACTTTATAAGGTGACTTTTAATTTTTCAAATGCTCTGAAAAATAAACCAGAATTTGACGGAGTATTTAAATCTGCTCCATATTTGATTAAAACAGATTCAGTAAAGGCCTTATCAAGTATTGCAAATCTCGAAAAGGAATTAGGAAAGGAAATTGAAAATCTTAAACTTGAAAAACTAAAACTATTTAACATAATAAAATGATAGATTTTACAGGAGTTAAATTACAGAATATGGCTACTCATTTTGTTGGTAACAAATTGAGAGACGAAGGAATAAAAATTTCAGCGGGAGAGGTAAGTTTGCCTGATGGAGATACTAAAAAATATTTGCTAAAGTATTTTCTGTCATCGTTTAATGATAATGAGAAGTTCAATTTTACCAATCCCACAGAACTTTCATTAAATGCTGTGTACACTTTAATCAGCAGAATATTTTCGGATATTGATTCATTTTATGAAAATTCAGTTGAACTTTCTAAACATTTATACTCCAGTTCGACTCACCCAAAAGTAAATGGAGGAGAGTTTACAGTATGCCTGTTTGAAAATATTCTTTTAGATGGAATTGAAACAAATGCAATAGGTGTGTTTAAGACTGAGGTTAAAGATGTATTTCTAAAATTTGATTCAACCAAAGATAATTATGTCATAAGATATGATAACGGCGTTAATGTAGGCAAACTTGATAAAGGATGCTTAATATTTGAACAGCAGGTTCAAAATGGATTTAAAGTGTGCATTGTCGATTCAAATAAATCTAATGATACGCAATATTGGAAAGATGATTTTTTAAGCATTAAACCGCTTTCAGATGAATATCACTTTACTAAAAATTTTCTTTCAATTACAAAGGATTTTGTGACGAAGCAGCTTTCAGAAGAATTTGATGTGAGTAAAGCAGATAAGATAGATCTATTAAATCGTTCAGTTGAATATTTTAAAACACACGATAGATTTGAGAAAAAAAGCTTTGAAGAAGCTGTGTTTGATGATCCTGAAATGATTCAATCGTTCAGAAGTTATGACGAAGAGTATCGAGAAAATAAAAATGTAGATATATCTGATAATTTTCAAATTTCATCACAGGCTGTTAAAAAGCAATCGCGTATTTTCAAGAGCGTTTTAAAATTAGACAGGAATTTTGATATTTATATTCATGGAAATAAAGATTTGATAGAAAAAGGTATAGAAAAGGACGGCAGAAAATTCTATAAAATTTATTATGAAGAAGAAAAGTAATTAGTTTATATGATTAAATCAATCGAAGAAGGTCGCAAAGAAGATGGCAACAGATCAATTGCAGACAAGATAATTAAAAGGCTGCATGATTTAGAGAAAACAGTGCAAAATAACCATGGGCGCTGGGCGTGGGAGTTGCTGCAAAATGCTAAAGATAGTGTGGCCGAAACCGATAGAAAAGTTTCGGTCAGGATTAATTACTGCTATGATGAAATTGAATTTTTGCATAACGGTAATCATTTTACTGAAAGAGATATAAGAGGGCTAATAAACCAAATTTCTTCGAAAGAAGTAGATGAAGGAGAAACTAGCGCCCGTACCGGCAGATTTGGCACTGGTTTTCTAACAACGCACCTGCTTTCTAAAGAAGTGATTATTAAAGGTGTAGTTGAAACAGTTGAAGGTGATCTTTTTCAATTTGGTTTTCCTTTAAACAGAAATGGAAAAACCACAGCGGCCCTTATTCCAAATATTGAAAATGCCTGGAAGGAATTTCATTCGTCCACCGACGGAAGTAAAATCAAACAATATAATTCAGAAGAATTTAATACTTCTTTTACTTATGTTCTGGAATCCGATCAGCAAAAAGATATCGCAAAGATTGGGGTTTGTGAATTTATAAATTTAATACCTTACGTCCTTTCATTTATTCCTGAAATTTATCAGGTTGAAATATGTGACACTACTGCTGAAAGTGAGGTTATTTTCATAAATGATTTACAAAGTGAAAATAATTTTAAAAAAATAACCAAAATAGAAAACGGCAGAACAAGTATTGTCAGATTATTGTATGCAACAAACGGTAAGGTATCAATTGCGGCACGAACTGTTAAAAGAGGTGACAATTTTGAAGTTTTAAATTTGGAAAAAATTCCCAAACTCTTCTGTGATTTTCCATTAATAGGTACGGAAAATTTTTATTTTCCTGTAGTTGTCAACAGCTTTAACTTTAATCCTCAGACAGAAAGAGACGGTGTATGGCTGATGGGAGATAATGATGCTGAGGTTTTGGAAAATAAGGAGATTTTGCAACAGGCATTAGCGCTGTACAAGGACTTGATAAATAAAATCGAAAATAAACCCTTTACGAGTATTTTCAATATCGCAAAATCCAAAATGCCATCAACTGATGAGAAATACTTTGATATAGTTTGGTATAGAGACTTTATTCAAAAACCTTTGAGAAAATTCTTATTGGAAAAATCTATAGTTGATTTGGTTGATAATAACAAAGGGAAACTCGGCGAGCTTTGGTTTCCTTCCAATATATATTCAAAAGAAACAAAAGCAAAATTATGGCAATATACTTATGATCTGTTTCCAACACTCGTTTGTAAAAGAATAAATTTGCACAGCTGGATTGAGATTGTTTGGGACGACATTAGTAAAATTACATACAATGACCTGATAAAGGATCTAGCAGACATAGGATCTGTCCACGAATTATCTCAAAAATTTGACAATGATGAAAGTTCAGCTTTTGATTGGCTAAATGAGGTTGGAGAATTTATCTTATCGGAGGATAGTAATTTACCACTAGTCGAAAAAAATGCAATCTTTCCAAATGAAAACGGAACATTTAAGACATACAGCAAAGTATATTCAGATTTAATAAATGACCAGAACTTAATAGAAATATTACAGCTTCTTGGTGAAGACTGGAACGACATATTGTTGCACCATAATGTTGGATTTGGTTATTATAATGAGAAAAAGAAAATAGATATTGCCGTTAAAATCAATGAAAAACTGAAAAATATAAGCAATAAAGATCAGAACTTTATAAAATCTATTAGCTTGTTATCTGAATGGTTTGATAACAATCCAGAAGAAGGAAAAGAACTTTTTACGGAAACTTATAGAAAACGTGCTGAGCTCTTTATGAATACTATTGATGATAAAGACAGTTTATATAAGGTGATGAGAAGCAAAACAGATTTATCACATTTGTCAAAAGTAGCAGAAGCAATAGAAGAAAATCCACGATTATTTGAAAATATAGAACATGCCAAAGAAATCTACTCCCTTTTAAAACAGTACAATATAAACGACATTGATCAGCTTCGCAACCTACTTAGCAATGAAGCGAACGACGTACACATACCGAATTTACTATTGCCTGTGACTCAGGAGATAATATTAAATATGGGAATATCTTCTATAGAAGAATGGGAGAATGCATTAAAAGATAAGGACCTTAAAATGTTATTTTCTCATAAATCTACTCCTACAACCGATATGTTTGTTTACGCACAGAGCTTAATTAAAAAAGCTAAAAAAAATATAGTAAACTATTTGAAGACGTTGGATAACTATAATATAGATCATTTGGATGATTCCACTGCACCAACAATTCTGGCAGGTATTTTAAAAAATGATGTACCAATAAGTATCGTTGCAAGACCAGCATATAATGGTGAAGTGATTATTTATTATGGTTCAGAACTTGATATTCTGGATTATGAGGCTTCTGAATTATGGATTGATGATGACATTAAACCTAAGGTAATCTCCTTGGGACATCTTCTAAAAAAAGCGCAGATTGTTAAGTTCCCTGTTTAATTATGAATTTACGTAAAGAAATATATAAAATAATTGGAAATACTGAAAGTGAAAAACTAGAATATAAAGCAGTTTTACCTCCAGCTCGAAGTCTTGCTCAAATGATAGCAGCATTTGCAAATACTAATGGGGGAATTATTGTTTTAGGTGTGTACGAAAGTAACGGAGACATAAAAATAACAGGACTAAGTGAAGATTTCCGTGCCAATGGAGTAACACATAAAGCTATCGATTTATTATCTCCACAACCTATAATCAAGTATGATTATATAATTTACGAAGGTAAAAGGCTCTATGTTATTGAAGTTGGGAAATCATCAGATAACGTATCTCTTGAGAATAAATTTTATATAAGAAAAGGAACTAGTATTATTCTCGGTAATCCGGAAATAAAATTAGAAGATGAGAATCAGCTTCCTTTGCTAAAAAAAATAAATTCACAATGGCAGGATTTTCGTTTATCTAGTACAAGTTCAAAATCAAAGTTTTTAGAACATTATTCCAGCGTGCTTAATATTATTAATGACTTAGGAAAAGTTTTGTATCCTCATTCTATATCTACTCCGACAAATAATCAGGAAGGAAAGATCCTAATGAGAATTTTATTTTCGTCATGCGCTGACAATTTTGAAATTTATTTGACCGATCTTTTGTATGAAATTTATTTGGCAAATCCAGCAACATTAAAATCTGGTCAGCAAGTTACCATAAAAGAGGTGCTTGATTGCGCAGATATGGAGGAATTCGTGCTTTATTGGGCAAAAAAAAAATTGGGTAAATTACAAAGAGGAAGTGTGAAGGGATTCATTTCGGACAATACCCAAATAAGGGATCTAAATGTACTTGATAATATTATGCAGGAAAATATTGAAAAGATATTACAAATTAGACATCTATATGCCCATGGAAATGGCATTATTGACGAAAAGTTCCTCCAGTTCTATCCTGGGCAATATAATTTAAATGAGGAACATCAGCTATCTGTAGAGAATATGCTTGGACATTTTTCTTATATGGCAGAGGCTGTTAACAGTATAGATAATGCAGCAATCATAAAATATCAGTTAGCAGCGCTATAAAGAATAAATTGATCGAATACAAGAAGAATTATTAATAATCAGAGAGACAGATTGAGCTTAAAATGAAATTTAAGGAAGAAGACATAGATTTTGAAAAGATAAATTGGAAACAATTTGAAGAGCTATCATTTGATTTAATTGCCATGTTTTCATTTCATTCTTTAAAATGGAGGCAAGGTGGTGCGGATGATGGGCGAGATATTGAAGCATGTCGAACTATTTATAATGCTATGGTAAATCAATTTGAGGAAAAGTGGTTTTTCGAATGCAAAAAGTACACTTCAGGAGTTGCTGTTGCAGATATTCATGAAAAATTAGCATGGGCAAGGGCTGAGAAAGCCAATCATTTTGTAATTATAACGAATAGCTATCTTACAAAGGCATGCAGAGAATTTATAGAGAAAACCAGAAACAGCGAATCTTTTAAAATCCATACAATTGAAGGGAAGCATCTGAAAAAGTTGATAATTAAATTTCCTGAGATTGTAAGGAAATATTTCATAGACCGATATTCGCAGCTTGTTAAAAATTCTTTTCAGGTATGGCTCTATCATGATTTTCTTCCAGATGAAAAGACTTTGGTTGACATTTGTAGGAAGATCGAGCTCGAAAGACTATCGTATCAGGAAATAGCATTTTTATGGTTTGTGTTACATGAAAAAGAATATGAATTGAAAGAATATTGCAAAAGAGAGGAATTGAAATTAATAGATATTGATTTTGTAATACCGTACTTAAAGAAAAATGTTAACCATGATTATCCTGTTTTGTCAAAGAATGATGCTGAGAATCTTGGAATATTAAATACCTATGGACTTGCTTGGTCGCGATCGGATGGTGCTGACAGATTTTATGCATCATGCCATTACGAAATAAAGCGTAAGGAATATCTTCAAGTATGTTTTATTCGTAACGAACAAAGTCTGGACCTTAGGATCGGTTATAAAAAAGAAGAAAATTGATCTATTTATCTTATTGCCGCTGTTAAAAGGATTAAATCTTAATTATTTCATTCTTTGCCGTGGAATATTAATTTCGTGCTCCTGAGGATAAGGTGCACGATGAGTCATGCTTACATCTTCCCGTATCTGCTGATGGACTGTAAACTGCCTGTTATCAGAGTTCGAATACCTAGGATCTGCAATAAAAGGCATCTTTGCCATTTTGGTAACCGTTATTGTAGGGAAGTGATAATCAACTTCCACATGCCCAAGCAGCAGATAACAGCCACCTCCCTGGAAAGGATATTCTTTCAAGCTTCCCGTGAAATGGGCCGTATCAAAAAGCTCGCCCTGGGCATCTATCCAGGTTCCGAAATACATGGCGCCCATCTTG
>Ga0247809_1000199_pt1 | contig 32047 bp, 36 predicted proteins | sample UWRJL104311B1_FD_180951 | JGI IMG/M metagenome (GOLD analysis project Ga0247809, IMG submission 180951) | Plant litter microbial communities from Arlington Agricultural Research Station in Wisconsin, United States - UWRJ-L104-311B-1 | ecosystem: Environmental > Terrestrial > Plant litter >...
CGACAGGCTATCTCCGGTTGGTGCCGGAGGTCGACGGCATCCAGAAGACGCTCGGCGGCACGTTCGCCGCAGCGGGTCAGGACTCGGGCCGGAAGTTCGGGGCGTCGTTCCTCCCCTCGCTGAAGGGGTTGCTCGCTGCCGCTGGCGGTCTGCTCATTGCCCGCGAGGTCAAGGACTTCGTCGCGGAGGGCGTGGCTGCGCTGTCGAAGATCGAGACGATCAACGCGCAGACCGCCAACGTCATCAAGTCGACGGGCGGTGCGGCGAAGGTCTCGGCCGTCGAGGTGGAGGCGCTCGCGGGCGCGCTCGAGCGGAAGACTGCGACGGAGGCCGAGAGCATCCAGCAGGGCGCCAACCTGCTGCTCACGTTCAAGAACATCCGCAACGAGGCCGGCGCCGGTAACGACATCTTCAACCAGACCGTCGCGTCGATGGTCGACGTCGCACGTGCGATGGGCACGGATGCCGCGGGCGGCGCGGTGCAGTTGGGCAAGGCGCTCAACGATCCGATCGCGGGTATCGCGGCGCTGGCACGGGTGGGCATCACGTTCACCGACGAGCAGAAGAAGCTCATCAAGTCGCTGGTCGAATCCGGCGATCTGCTGTCGGCGCAGAAAATCATCCTCAACGAGCTGAACAGCCAGTTCGGCGGTTCGGGTGCGGCGTACGCGGAGACGTACGCCGGCAAGGTCGAGCTGATGGCGAATGCCTACGGCGACCTGCAGGAGAACATCGTCGGCGGGGTGATGCCGGCGCTCGGCCAGTTCGCTGGTCTCGCGACGGACGTGCTCACCAGGCTGAACGATTCGCCCGCGCTCGCGGGGTTCATCGGGAAGATCAACGCTGGAGCGGACGGCCTGGTCGCGCAGTCCGCGCTGATCATCGGGATCATCGACAAGGTGAGCGCGAGCCCTCAGGGGTTCACGATCGCTGGGTTCGTCGCCGAGCTCGAGGCAGCGATGCCGTTCCTCACGCCGTTCTTCGACGTGCTGAACGCAGTCACGCCGCTGCTGCCTGCTCTTTCGGATGCGTTCGCGCAGATCGCTCCTGCGCTCGCTGACGCGATCCCGGGGCTGGCGTCGCTCGTGCTCGAGCTGCTGCCGTTGATCCCGATCCTTGCTCCGCCGCTAGTCGACCTGCTGACGGCGGTGGCGCAGATCATCACGGACGCGGGCCCGTACCTCGATGACTTCGCGGGGTTCGTTGCCGACCTGCTCAGCAACCTTCCGGGGATGCTGAAGTACCTCGACGACGCGTTCTCCACGATGACTGATGCGCAGATCATGGCGAAGGGGCTTGCCGGTTCGTACGGCGCGTTCATCAAGGATCTCTTCGAGGGCATCGACAAGGCGAACAAGAAGACGAAGGACAGTCTCAACGCTCTGATCGGCCTGATAAACGGGGCGATCGGCGGGCTGAACGACCTCAACAACGGATTCGTGGGGCTGTTCGGCGGCACCGCCCGGAACACTCCGAAGATCCCGAAGCTGGCGAAGGGTGGCACGGCGACCCGCCCCGGTTGGGCGGTCGTCGGCGACGCCGGCCCCGAGCTGATCAACATGAATGTCGGCGCCCAGGTGCGGCCGCTGGGCAACCTCGGCGACGCGGTCGGTGGCGGCGGGGTGCACATCGGGACGATCGTCGCCCCTGATCAGGATCCGCGTGTCTCCGGTCGCATGATGGCCGACGAAATCCTCGATGCATTGGCGGGCACGATCTGATGAGCACTCTCACCTTCTCGAGCCCTCGGGGTTCGATCGTCGCGAAGTCGGACGGGGACGGTTCTGCGACGGGCTGGTACTTCGCCGAGCTGATCGACTGGTACGCGATCACCCCGTCGAAGTCGGACGTGAACGAGCGGCAGCAGGCGCATGGTGCGTTCGGCGTCGCGCACGACTGGAGGATGTCGGCGGCGCTGTCGGCGAAGCTCACGTATCTCGGGTCGGATCACGACGATGCGGTGCGGGCGACGAACGAGTTCAATGGCGTGATGAACACCGGGCGCCGGGTGACGATGACCTTCGACGACGGCGGCATCGTCACCTCGCGGGCGGTGTCGGTGCGCGGCGCGAAGCCGAACGACACGCACGGCGGCGCCGAGGTCGTGGTGCCGGTGAACGTGATCGCACCGGATCCTCGCCGGTACGCGCCAGAGGTGGTGACGGTTGCCACGGTTCCGCTGTCGGGCGGCGGTCTGCTGTTTCCCCTGGGTACGACGTCGTCGAAGTATTGGGACTTCGGTGCTGATGGTTCGTCTGGCCGTGCGCTCGCCACCAACACGGGCGAGGCCGACACGTTCCCTTCGCTGCTGGTGACGGGCGGGCTGGAGCTGGGCTTCATCATCACGGACGTGACGACGGGGCAGGTGGTGCGGTTCGACCGGCCGATCCCGGTCGGCTCGAGCGTGCTGGTCAATCAGCGCACGGGCCGCGCGTCGATCGACGGCCAGTCGGATGTCTCCGGCTTCCTGACGCGGCGCGAGTTCTTCTCGATCGGTCCGCATGAGACGCATCAAATCCAGTTCGCGCCGCTCGGTGCGGTGACGGGAACCCCTCAACTGTCGGTGCTCACAGCGCCGGCCTACTAACAGGAGATCGACATGGTACTTCGCAAGGGACTGCCCGCCAAGAACGCGAGCACGGACGCGAACGACACCCGGTACGACTTCTCCGCCCTGACGGTGTGCGACGCCGCGGGGGTGCCCCGGTCGGGTGTGACGTCGCCGGCCGGCTCGCCGCTGGTCACGGCGACCGCGAGCATGGCGGTGAACGTGGCCCGCTTCCAAGGCGTCGCCGTGCGTGATGCCGGGGTCGTGCTGCTGGCTAACGACGGGCCCGTCTCGGTCCCGATCGCTGCGGCACCTGGTGCGAACTCGCGCATCGACGTGATCTACGCGAAGCAGAACGACTCCTCGTCGACGGTGACCGTGCCGGATGCCAACGACCTGCCTGTGTTCGGTGTGCTGCAGGGCACGCCGGCGGCGATCCCCGTTCGGAATCCTGCGGGGCTGCCGGCTGGTGCGCTGGAGATTGGGACGATCCAGATCCCGTCCACGGCGACAGCGACGAACTCGTCGGGTGTGGTGATCACGCAGTCTGCTCAGTTCACGGCGGCCGCGGGCGGGATCGTTCCGGTCCGTACTGCTTCGGAGCTCAGCGGGTTGCCGCTGAAGGACGGGCTCTACGCGGACGTGCTGGACACGAACGCGCTGATGCGCTGCGACGGAGCGGCATGGAACGCCGCTGGCATCGGTCAGTGGACGGCCTATACGCCGACCCTGACGAACATCGTGGTCGGCACGGGCGGGGTGTCGTCGTTCATCTACCGGCGCGAGGGCGATGAGATCCGGGTGCGGTTCGTGCTGAAGTTCGGTTCGGCGGGCGCTTCGATCCAGAACCTGCCGACGTTCACTCTCCCGGTGAACAGCGTGCCGCTGAACCATCCGTTCCAGACCTACAACGGTGGGATCTCGTACTACGACAACGCGCCAGGCGTGAACTACCCCGGCGTGGTCGCGGCGGAGAACACCTCGGTGAGTACGGTCCGTCTGTTCCACACGAACGCCGGCGCGTACGGGAACCTCGGCCCGGCTGCTCCGTTCTCGTGGGCGGCGGATGACGCGTTGCAGGGCGAGTTCACCTACAGGGGCGTGTGATGGGCTACCGCTTGCCGTTCCCCGACAGCACCATACCGACCGGCGGGACCTTCGCCGATCGGACTCCGCCCCGGGTGGTCGGGCACCGCGGCACGGACTGGTCCTTCTTCAAGGGCGCCCGCGGTGCGATCGGTTCCGTCTGCCGCGGCCGCGTCGTCAGCAGGGGATGGTCGCCGATCGTCGGATGGTGGGTCGAGGTCGCGTCGCTCGAGGGCGACGGGATGTTCTGGACCTACTGCCACATGGCGTCGGCATCGCCGCTCGCGGTCGGCGACGTCGTCGACACGGGCGACAGGGTCGGCATCGTCGGGGCGACCGGTTCCGCAGCTCGGGGAGCGCACCTGCACCTCGCAGGCTCGAAGGTCCGAGGCGGAGGCCTCGCGGCGGTCCTGTCGAAGCTCGTCGATCCGCACGCCTACATCGCGTCCCACTCCGCCGGAACCGCCGGCGGCAAAGCAAGCCCGCTCGACGACGCCCCTGTGGCGCAGGAGGAAGACGAAGACATGCCCAAGCCCATCTACTTCATCGCGAACGACAACCTCGGCCTGAGCGTCGGGGTCGGCCGGGAAGACGTGTGGGTGCGCCCGTTCCCCGGATCGCCGCTGCTGCGCATGACTCAGGGCCAGTGGACCGAGGTCAACAACGAGCGCACGCCGCTCGAGGTGAACAAGGACTACTTCTGGAAGTCCGGCTCGTGGTTCGGCCTCGCGTTCGCCGAAGACAACCTGGTGCGCGCGTGGAACGTGTCCGCTCATCCGTGGCTGAACCCGACCGTCACTGCGGAGGTGGACATCGACGCGTTGGTGGCCGCGATCGACGCCCGTGCGGTGCCGGCAGATGCGGACGAAGCCGCCCACATCTCCGAGACCCGCGCCGAGCTGCTCGCGCTCAAGGCGCAGATAGCCGCCTTGCCGGACGCGGTTCGCTCCAACATCAAAGCCGCGCTCTAACCCGGAAGGTCACCATGACCCGGTACATCCTCGGCGACCTGCGCACCGGCAGGCCCATCCTCGACTTGCCCGTGATGTCGGGGCCGTGGGATGACCGCCTGCACGTCGCCGAAACCGTGAAGGTGACGGTGGACCTGAACGACGAAGACGTGCAATCGCTGGTGCTGCGCAACTCGGCGACGCCTGCGCAGGCGTACCTCGGTGTTGTCGAGGGCGACACGATCATGGCGTGCGGTCCGATCTGGACGCGCAGCTACAGCCGCCCAGATCGGACGCTCGAGCTCGGCGCCCGCGGGATGGCGTCGTACTTCGATCACCGGTTGGTGCTGCCGTTGCTGGCCGCGTCGATTGGCGTCGACCAGTGGACGGTGCCTGACCCGCTCGACGCGACGAAGACGATCCCGAACCCGCTGCTGTCGACGGTGTTCAACGGCATCAGCTTGGGCACGATGGCGAAGCGGCTGGTACAGCAGGCACGGACCTTCACCGGGGGGAACGTGCCGATTGTGTTCCAGCCCGACGAGGTGGCGGATGCGACCAAGACGTACCTGGGCGCCGACTTCAAGCCGGTGTGGGAGGCGATCGCGGATCTGATCAACCGGCTCGACGGGCCCGAGGTGAACTTCCAACCACGCTTCATGGCGGATGGGCTCGGCGTCGAGTGGCTTATGCAGACGGGCACGGTGGCGCAGCCGCTGATCACGTCGCCCTCGGTGATCGAGTGGGACGTCACTGCGCAGGAGTCCCCGGTGTCGGACTTCACCACGAAGGAGGACGCGACGAAGGTCGGCTCGCGAGCGTTTCAGATGGGCGGCCGCCAGATGGACGACGTGCTGGTCGCCCGCGCCTACGACTCGACTCTTGTCGACGCCGGGTATCCGCTGATGGAGCTGTTCGACGCCTCGCATTCGTCGGTGTCGGAGCAGCCCACGTTGGACTCGTACGCGGCCGCTGACGTGCGCGCGGGGAAGTTCCCCACCGAGGTGTGGTCGTTCACTGTCGAGGCTCACCCGGTCGACGAGGACGGTTTCTCTGCCGGGCCTCAGCTCGGGTCGTACGCGGTGGGTGACTTCGCGGACCTGAGTATCTCACCGTGGGATGCGGTGAAGGGAACGGGCGACCCGTACTTGCCGGGCGACAAGTATCGAATGCGGGTCATCGGGATCTCCGGTGACGCTCGTGGCGAGAAGGTCAAGATCGACTGTGCACCGATTGTGAGGGCATGATGGCTACGTATCCCACTCCCCCGGGTGACAGCCTCGAGCCTGTGGCCGCGGTCTTCAGTGATGTTCGCCGCCAGCTACGCGAGGGCCAGCGCCCCGGAGCTACGCAGCTGGGCGCGCTCGTGGCGCAGGTGCAGGCGGCGCTGTCGAACATCAACACGACGGTGGCGACGGCGATCGCGGCGAACTCGATGACGACCGCGCAGATTCAGAATCTGGTGGCGAATCCGGGGGCGATCGCGCCGAGCTCGGTGAGCGCGCTTGGCGGGGTGAGCGGGGCGACGGGGAACTTCCCCACCGCCATCACGTCGCTCGGTGCCAGGTCGACGACGCTCACGACCGGTTTTGCGAACGGGTACATCGACAGCGCCGGCCGTTTCGGCGTTGTGCCGTCTTCCGTGAAGGTGAAGCAGGACATCGTGCCGGCGCACATGGACGGCGAGGTGGCCGCCCTGCTGCGCATGGCTCTCGTCGACTACCGCTACATCGCGTCGGTGAAGGAGCTCGGCGACGCGGCCCCGGTCGAGCGCGGGAGCCTCGCCGAGTACCTCGTGGCGATCGGTCTGGGTCGTTACGTGTCACGGAACGCGGCGGGCGACGTCGACGGGATCAACTATGAGCGGTTGACGATCCCGCTGGTCGCTGTCGTTCAGCAGCTTGATGCCCGCGTGCGGGCGCTGGAGGAGCGCTAGCTAGTCGCAGTAGTTGACGCCGTCAGCACCCGTGGAGCCGCTGCCGCTGGGGCACTGGGTGGTGTCCGGGTAGGTGCTGCCGTCGGGGTTCGTCCCGAGGGGAACACGCATCTTCCCGGGGGCGGCCGACCCGCCGCCGCTCGACGGCTTCTTCACCGCGGCGGCCTGTCGTGCTGCTTCGTCGGCTGCCGCTTTCACGGCCGCGGCATCCGCCGCAGCCTGAGCCTCCGCCGCGACGCGTGCTGCTTCTGCCTCGGCTGCGGCCTTCTGCTCGGCGGCGACGCGGAGGGCTTCGACGTCCTCGTTGATGAGGATGCCGGTCTGGTCGATGGCGTCGGCGAGGACGGTCGGGTCTTCGCCGAATGAGGCGGCCACGGCGATCTCTGCTTGGCGGTCGGCTTGGTACTGGCGGTTGACGCTGAGTCCCCATGCTCCGCCGCCGAGGGCGACGACGAGTGCGACTGCTCCTGCGATCGTGCGGATCTTCTTCATATCCGAAATTTAAACAGCTTCCACCGACATTAGCTAGACCCGATCCGAGTTAGGGAATCATGAAGCGAGAGGCGAGCTGATGCCCAGCATCTACGACACCATCCAGCGACCACCGAAATTGAGGCGCGCAGCACGGCGGCCGACCGCGCTCGAGCGGTGGGCGTGGTCGCCGATCACCGCGTTCCGCATCGGCCTGACCCTCACCTACATCGGCGCGATCTACTTCGGCGCATCTGCGTTCATCGCGGGCGTGCCGGCGTTCGTGATCGCCGCGCCGGAGGGGTGGACTCCGATGTGGTGTCTGCGATCCTCGCCGCGATCGGGTCGGCCGCGGACTCGAAGCCGTTCCGGCTGATGGAGCTAATCGGGTCGTGGGCGCTGTTCATCAGCCTCGGCGTCTACGCGATCGTGCTGCTGTTCATCGCTTACCACGACGGCGATGCGACCCGCGCTGCGGTTGGCGCTGGGTTCGTGGCTCTCGGCATCCAACCTGGTGTGCGAATGCTGTGGCTGATGGCCCAGCTCGGAAGGAAATGATGGAGTGGCTTGCCCCCGTAGTTGCCGGTTTGCTGGCCCTCATCACAGGTGTCACCGTGGCGATCATCACCGTGCGCGGCGGCCGCAGCAGCAACCGTGAGAACCGGGCGCCGGATGTCACCGACTCGTGGGCGGAGGCAGACCGTGCACGCACGGTCGCCTGGCGTGCCCTCGATCTGGTGTTCAAGCTGCGGTCCGCGTTCCGCTCGTACTTCCTGCGCGTGTCCGCGGGCGGCTCCCTCGAGCTGACCGTCGACGAGCGACACGCGCTCGAAGCAGAACCACCCACCCTCGACCCAACACCCAAGGAGAAAGCATGAACATCATCTTCGACATCCCGCCCGCCCTCGTCATCGGCCTGATCGTCTCGACGATCCTGCCGCTGCTCGTCGGCCTCGTCACGAACGTGAAGATCGACCCGCGCGTGAAGGCGCTGCTGCTCGCGCTCTTCTCGGCGGCCACGGGCCTGCTCACCGAGCTGCTCGCGGCGGTCAACGCCGGCATGGCCTACAACCTCGGAACCGGACTGGTGCTGGCGGTGGCTGCGTTCCTCGTCGCGGTCGGCCTGCACTTCGGGCTGTGGAAGCCGACGGGCGCCGCCGATGCGGCGCAGCGCGCTGGCGCGAGGCACCTCGCCCTGTGATGGATCCGGACGACGTCGAAGACGCGGAGCCCTACGAGGTTCCCGTCGACCCGATGGACCTGCTGCGGTGCGAGAGCTGCGAGTGAGCATGTGCACGACCGAGCCCCGCTCGATCTCTTCGGAGGTCGGGCGGGGCTTTTCGTCATGTCTGCTGCTTGCCACCCCACCCGATGTACGGGACGCCGGAGGGGCCGCGGGTGGACGTGAACCACGAGTGGCCGGCGCGGGCGGCCGCGAGCAGGTTGCCGTTGTAGGAGATCACGGCTCGTTCGTCGCGGGCGGGGTGGGCGGTGACCCGGTAGCCGATCTCGTCGCCGCGGCGCACGAGCGTGATGGTGGCGTAGATCTCGCCGACTGGTCCGACCATCGACCAGGTGCCGACTGGTCCCTCGATGGCGTTGAGGATGGGGTGCCAGGTGGTGGCCATCGTGCTCCTTTCGAAGCATCCGGCCATGCACGACGATTCTAGGCTGGCTCCACCGTCATTGAGCAGTGAGGGCACCACCATGCCGCCCAGCTCTCGTGGTCGCCGGAGATCGGCTCACAGCGCCGGAGGCAGCGAGGGCAGTTGGGGGTGTCGAGTGGCTCCACAACGGGAGGCTACCCGCGCGACGGCGCACCTGTCACGATGTTGCTATGACGCTTTCGGGACCGAACCAGCAGCCCACGTACGTGCAGATGGTGCGGCCGCCAAGCAACGGCATGGCGGTCGCCGGCCTCGTCCTCGGCATTGTCGCGATCGTGCTCGCCATCATCCCGCTGGTCGGACTTGTTCTGGTGTGGCTGCCGGGGTTGCTCGCGATCATCTTCGGCGCCATCGGTCTAGGGGCGGCCAGACAACTGCGCGGGCTCGGTAGGCAGGCGGCTGGCTGGGCGCTCGGTCTAGGGATCGCAGCAGGGCCGGTGGCTCTGATGGTGCTCCCTGTGCTCGGCGCGATGAGCGACCGCTGATCTGAAAGCGGGGAGTAAGCGCGGAGTTGGGACGATTCGCGCGGACGCGGTGTCGCTGGTGCCCAGTGTTTATGTGCCCCTGGCAGGAATCGAACCTGCGACCAAAAGATTAGAAGGCTTTTGCTCTATCCACTGAGCTACAGAGGCGCGGTTCTACGATAGCGCAGGAGCGGTCAGACGGCCTTCGCGAGGGCCGCCAGCACCTGGTTGACCGTGGGTACGCCCTCGGCCCGGAATACCTCGGTGCCGTCGTCGGACGCGACCACGATCGTCGGGGTGGAGCGGATGCCGGCCTTCTCCGCCTGTGCGGCGTCGCGCGCGACATCCAATTCGGCGATCTTCACCTGCGGCAGCAGCATGGCGACCTGTTTGAGAACGCCGCGCGTCTGGATGCACGGGTCGCAGAACGACGAGGAGAAGAAGAGGAGGTTCACGGGAAGGCCAACATCCGTATGCGTCGGGGAATTCCTACTGGTCGGTGAGGCGCTCTTCCGGCTCTTCGAGCGCTTCGCTCGCGGCGGTGTCCCACGTGTAGTGCACCTGAACGCTGTCGCCGATCTGCTTCGCCTCGGGGGCGCCGTAGACGAGCTGCGATTCTTTGCCGTCGAGCGAGACCAGGACGGTCACGGTCTCGTCGAACGAGCCGTCGGTGCTGATGCGGGTGTCGGTCTGGCCGTCGTAGGGTCCGCCCGTGTAGAAGACGACGTACTCGTCGCCGCGCGAAAGCGTTACCTCGTTGTTTGTCATGAGACAGGTCTACCAGACCCCGAGCAACGCGAGCGCACCGGCCACGAGCGACGACGCCGCGAGCACGAGCGCGATGCTCACGATCACGAGGTGCACGGTGAAGAACGCGGTCGCCTTGCCCGCGGCGTCCCTCGCCCGCGGATCCCGCGCCACCCTGCGGAAGAACGTGGGCCAGACCGCGATGTTGAAGACGCCGTTGACGAGCAGGAGAACAGAGAGAGCGACAGTCATGGTCTGACGAGCATAGGCGGATGCCGCGGCCTCCTGTTCGCGCACGGCGAAGCGCACTGCGTAACCGAGTTATATAACCGAGTTATAGACTTTGACCATGCCCGCTCATGCAACCGACATCATCGAATCCCTGCTCACGTCGAACCACCGACTCACCCGCATCGCCGCCCAGTCGACCGGGTCGACCGTCTCCGCCGCGGTGTGGTCGACCCTGTCCGTGCTCAACGCCGACGGCCCACGCCGCAACGGAGAGCTCGCCCGCGCCGCCCGCATCACCCAGCCCGGCATGACGAAATTGCTCGGCAACCTCGTCGACGACGAGTGGGTCTACCGCATCGCCGACGTCGACGACTCCCGGGCGTGGCTCATCGCCATCACCGACAAGGGGCGCGATGCTCTGTTCGCCTGGCGGGCCCAGCTCGCCGGAGCGACGAAGGACATCTTCGGCGACCTGAGCGACACCGAGTGGGCGGCCCTCGGCCGCGCCGCCGAGATCCTCGCCGCACGCGTCGGCACCGCGGAGGCTGCAGCGTGAGCGCCGCCGCCCATGCCCCGGCCGCACAGAAGACCAGCATCCTGCGCCAGCCCAAGCAGGTCTGGGCCGTCGCCTTCGCGAGCGTCATCGCGTTCATGGGCATCGGCCTCGTCGACCCGATCCTGCCGGCGATCGCCGAGCAGCTGCACGCGACCCCGACCGACACCGAGATGCTGTTCACGAGCTACCTCGTGGTGACGGGCGTCGCCATGTTCTTCACGAGCTTCATCTCGAGCCGCATCGGCGCGAAGCGCACCCTGATGATCGGGCTCGCCCTCATCGTCGTCTTCGCCGCTGCGGCGGCACTGAGCGGCAACGTCGAGAGCGTCATCGGCTTCCGCGCCGGCTGGGGGCTCGGCAACGCGCTGTTCATCTCGACCGCGCTCGCCACCATCGTCGGCGCAGCCAGCGGCGGCACCTCGTCGGCGATCATCCTGTACGAGGCCGCGCTCGGGCTCGGCATCGCGATCGGCCCGCTGCTCGGCGGCCTGCTCGGCAGCGTCAGCTGGCGGGCGCCGTTCTTCGGCACCGCGGCGCTCATGGCCGTGGGGTTCATCGCGATCACCCTGCTGCTGCGCGGCGACGACCGCGCCGACCGGGTTCCGACGAAGCTCTCGGCGCCGTTCCGCGCCCTCGCCCGTCCCGCTCTCGCGCTGCTGGCCGTGGCCGCGCTGTTCTACAACATCGGCTTCTTCACCCTGCTGGCCTACACGCCGTTCCCGCTCGGCTTCGGCGCGATGGGCATCGGGCTGACGTTCTTCGGCTGGGGCGTGGGATTGGCCGTGACATCCGTCTGGCTGGCCCCGCTCCTGACCGCGCGGATGAAGCGGACCACCGTCTTGGCCACCGTGCTCCCGCTGCTCGCCCTCGACCTCGCCGCCGCCGGGCTGCTGGTCGGCTCGCAAGCCGGACTGGTCACCGCGGTGATCGTCGGCGGCCTCCTGCTCGGCGTGCTCAACACTGTGCTCACCGAGTGCGTCATGGAAGCCACCGACCTGCCGCGTTCGGTCGCCTCGTCGTCGTACTCGGCGGTGCGCTTCCTCGGCGGGGCGGTCGCTCCCCCGCTCGCGACGACCCTCGCCGGCGTCTTCACCGCGGCGACGCCGTACTACGTCGCCGCCGGATCGGTGATCGTGGCGACGCTGGTGGTGGTGCTCGGACGTCGGGCGCTCGCGCGCGTGAACGACGGCGCGGAAGAACCGGTCGTCGAAGCCGAGGCCATCGGCTCGGGCGCGCTCGCCTGACCGGCCCGCGGATAGACTGACGCCATGGCTACTGCTACGGACCGACTGGTCTGGATCGACTGTGAAATGACCGGACTCGACCTCGCGGTCGACGAACTCGTGGAGGTCGCGGTGGTCATCACCGACTACGACCTCGTTCCGATCGACCCGGGATTCACCATCGTGATCAAGCCCGACGCGTCGGCGCTCGAGAACATGGGCGACTTCGTGCGCAACATGCACACCGAGAGCGGGCTCATCGACGAGATCCCGAACGGCGTCAGCCTCGCCGACGCCGAGTACGCGGTGCTCGAGTACATCCTCGGCCACGTGCCGGGCGTGCAGTCGGCCCCCCTCGCCGGCAACACGATCGGCACCGACCGGGCCTTCCTCGCGAAGTACATGCCCCGCGTCGACGGCCACCTGCACTACCGCAGCGTCGACGTGTCATCCATCAAGGAACTCGCCCGTCACTGGTTCCCGCGCGTGTACTTCAACGCACCCGCGAAGAACGGCGGACACCGGGCCCTGGCAGACATTCTCGAATCAATTCGGGAGCTCGAATACTACCGAAAAGCCGTATTTACCGCGGAACCCGGGCTCACCACCGACCAAGTGCAGGCCATTTCGGCCGACGTGGTGGAGAGATTCGCTCCGCACCTGTAATAGAATCGTCTGGTTGCTGAGTGAGAGATCGCGAAGCAGCCGCTTGGTGGGCGTAGCTCAGTTGGCAGAGCGCTGGCTTGTGGAGCCGGATGTCGCGGGTTCGAGCCCCGTCGTTCACCCCAATGTTGCACCACGGCAACGAACGGATGGCCCGACTCAGAGAGTCGGGCCATTCGTGTCTCTGGGGAGGCCCGTCGTGGCGTGTGGAAAGCTGGGAGCATGGCGAAGACCCTCGAGAACACCGAGCTGCTCGAGCAGACCGTGCTCGACTCCCCCTGGGTCACGCTCGTCTGGAACGACCCGGTGAACCTCATGAGCTACGTGTCGTACGTCTTCCGCAGCTACTTCGGATTCTCGCGCGACGAGGCAGACCGGCGCATGCTGCAGGTGCACAACGACGGGCGCGCGGTGGTCGCCACCGGCAGCCGCGAGGAGATGGAACGGCACGTCGAGGCCATGCACGACTTCGGCCTGTGGGCCACCCTGCAGAAGGCGGATGCGTGACCCCCTTCTCGAAAGACCCCGACGGCAACCTCGTGGTCGGCTTCACCGCGATCGAAGCCGACATCGTCGCCGACCTCGCCGCACAGATCGCCGCGATGCTCGGCGACCTCGCCGGCACCCGCGATGCGGACCCGCTGTTCGACAGCGTCGGCATCGGAGGCTCGGCCGCCATCGACGATGATCCCGCCATCGCCCGCCTGCTGCCCGACGCGTACGGTGCCGACGCCGAGGCCTCGAGCGACTTCCGCCAACTCACCGAACGCAGCCTCGCCCGCCGCAAGGTCGACAACGCCAACGTGGTGATCGGCACGCTCGCGCGCGGCGACGGCACCGTCGTGCTCGGCGAGCGGCAGGCGCAGGCCTGGTTGCGCACCCTGTCCGACATCCGGCTCACGATCGCCGCTCGGCTCGGCATCGAGGCCGACGGCGACGAGGGCGACACCGGCAGCGAGGCGGCGGCGGCGCTGCACGACCTGTACGACTGGCTCGCGTTCGTGACCGAGAGCCTCATCGACGCGCTCGAGGACTGAGCGCCGGCGACTCTGCGACACTGGTGGGGTGGACGCCCTGACCGAAGACGAGTTCGAGCAGCTCGTGATCGACGAACTCGACGCGCTGCCCGACGACATGGTCGACGGGCTAGACAACATCGTTTTCGTCACCGAGGCGCGGCCGGAAGACGGCTCCCTCGACCTGCTCGGACTCTACGACGGCGTGGCGCTCACCGAGCGCGGCCAGTACGGGTTCGGGGAGCTTCCCGACCGCATCATCCTGTACCGGGAACCGCTCGTCGACGTCAGCGAGGATCTCGACGACCTCAAGGACCAGATCCACATCACGCTCGTGCACGAGATCGCGCACTTCTACGGCATCGACGACGACGAGCTGCACCGCCTCGGCTGGGGCTAGGCGCTCAACCGCCGACGACCAGCGGCAGGTCGGGGTTCGCCGACCACTCCTCGAGCGAGCCGTCGTAGATGCGCACGGCCTTCACGCCGATCGCGGCGAGGGTCAGCGCTCCCGCGGAGGCCGAGATGCCGCCGCCGCAGTACAGCAGCACCTCCTCGGTGCCCGACGCGCCGACCGCCTTCGTGTCGACCCCCGCACCGTCGTAGGCGAGGATCACCTCGACGCGGCTCTTGAGCGTGCCGTCGGCCTTGAACAGGTCGCGGCTCGACACGTTGACGCTGCCGGGGATGTGGCCGCGGCGCGAGTAGCGCGTCGGGTCGGAGCCGGCGAAGTTGCCGGCGGGCAGCGAGCAGACGAGCGGACGGGAATCCGATGCTCCGCGTTCGGCGATCTCCTGCTGGCTCACCCAGGCGCGCCGGGCCACCGTCGCCTGCCACGACGCGACCGGCGCCGCCGCCACGGCCTCGCCGAGATCGACCGGCTGCCCGGCCGCCTGCCACGCGCCGAATCCGCCGTCGAGCACGCGGGCGCGCACACCGATCCACCGCAGCAGGTACCAGAGCCGCGCGGCCCACATGGTGCCCGTCGTGTCGTAGACCACGACCTCGGTGTCTGCCGCGACGCCGAGCCGCGCGAGTTCGTCGGCGATCTGCTGCGGCTCGGGGTGCGTGTAGTTGAGCTTCGCGGTCGTATCGCTGAACTGCGTGGCGACGTCGACGTGGTGCGAGCCGGGGACGTGGCCCGCGAGCCAGCGTGCCCGTCCGTTGGTCTTGCGGTAGTCGCCGTCGAACGCCGGGGCGTGTAGCTCGAGGCTGGCGTCGAAGACGACGGGCGGCCGCTCCCCCGCCAGCGCGTCGGCGAGTTCGGACACGGAGATGAAGGGGGAAGTCACCCGTCCACTCTCGCAGCATCCAGCACGGCACGCCACCGCGCGAGACCGCGGGTCACGTCGACACCGTCGATCACCGCGTCTGCGTGCGCCGCGGGGTTCTCGCGCGTGAGGAACGCGTCTTCCTGCGCGGCCCACTCGTCCCAGTGCGGCGCGTAGGTCTCGCCGTCGCGGGCGAGCGCGCGGCGTTTGCGCGTGGGCTGGTCGAGCGCGACCCAGATGCCGAAGGTGGCCAACGCACGGTTGGCGCGGCTCAACGCCCCGCACCCCTCGACCACGAGCGGCCGGGCCGGGTCGACGTCGTGCCACTCGGCGAACGCGCCCGTGGCCCAGTCCCAGCGCCGCCATCCCGGCCGGTCGCTCGCGAGGAGCTCGTCGTGCACGGCGCGGCTTCCCGCCTCGAGACCGCCCCAGCCGGGATACAGGTCGTCGAGCCGCACGAGCTGCGCCTCGGGCACTCCGGCCACGACCGCCCGCGCGAGCTCGGTCTTGCCCGAACCCGACCGCCCGTCGATCAACAGCACCGCGGCCCTCACGCGAGCTCCGCGATACCGGCCGGGTCGAACGCGACACGCACGCGGTCGCCCGCGACGACCGGATGCCGTGGCCCCGCGATCCCATCCGCCTCGCCGATGCCCGTCACGGCGAGGCGCACGCGCGAGCCGTCGATCGCGGGCGTGACGCGCACCACGGTCGCGTCGGCCGTGCCGTCGTCGGCCACGACGACGGCGGCCGCACGCAGGGCCACCCCGCCCGTGGCCCGCGGCACGACGAGCCGCGCCGCTTCCCCCGTGAGCACCGTCGTGTAGCCGAGGAACCGGGCTATCTGCGGCGAGGCCGGGCGCCGCCAGACCTCGGCGGGCGTTCCGAGTTGCACCACCCGCCCCTCCATCATCACGGCGACCCGGTCGGACACCGCGAAGGCCTCGTCCTGGTCGTGCGTGACGAACACGGCGGTCGTGCCGGTGTCGACGAGGATGCGCCTCAGGTCGCCGGCGAGGCGCTCGCGCAGCTCGCGGTCGAGGGCGCTGAGCGGCTCGTCGAGCAATAGCAGCCTGGGGTCTGCGGCGAGCGAGCGGGCGAGCGCGACCCGCTGCTGCTCGCCGCCCGACAGCTCGGTGACGCGGCGGTCGGCGAACCCGGGCAGGCCGACCAGGTCGAGCAATCCGGCCACCCGCGCGGCGGACGCGGCCGCCGGGGTGCGCAGCGCGTACGCGATGTTGCGCGCGACCGTGCGGTGCGGGAACAGCTGCCCGTCTTGGAACATCAGGGCGAATCCCCTGCGGTGCACCGGCACGGCGGTGATGTCGTCGCCGTTCCACAGCACCCGGCCCGAGTCGAGGCGTTCGAGGCCCGCCACGGCCCGCAGGAGGGTCGACTTGCCGCTGCCGGACGGACCGAGGATGCCGAGCACCTCGCCCGGCTCGACGTCGAGCGTCACGTCGTCGACGGCGGTCGAGCCCCCGAACACGACGCTCACGTGGCTCACGGACAGTGCTGGCATCAGAAGGCTCCTATCGTTCCCACGCGCAGCCGTTCGACGAGCGCGATCACCCCGACCGTGACGGCGGCGAGCAGCACCGACGCCGCGAGCGCCATGCCCAGGTTGTCGCCGCCCGGCAGGCCGATGAGCCGGAAGATCACTACCGGCAGGGTCGGCCGGTCGGGGCGGGAGAGAAAGCTGGTCGCGCCGAACTCGCCGAGCGCGACGGCGAAGGCGAAGCCGGATGCCGCGAGCACCGGCCGCGCGACGATGGCGAGGTCGATGTCCCGCAGCACGCGCCACGGCGCGGAGCCCAGCACGGCGGCCGACTCGCGCATCCGGGCGTCGATCCCCGTGAGCACGGGCAGCACGGTGCGCACCACGAGCGGCAGCGCCACGAGGGCCTGCGCGATCGGCACGAGCACGGGCGAGGAGCGCAGGTCGAAGGGAGGCTGGTTGAGCGTGATCAGGAAGCCGAACCCGACGGTCACCGCACTCACGCCGAGCGGCAGCATGAGCGCCCCGTCGAATCCGGTGAGCGCGTGGCGCAGGGCGGTCGACCGGGGGCGGCGCGAGATGACGAGGCTCGCCGCCAGCCCGACGACGAGCGCGATGACCGTCGCCTGCACGGCGATCGCCAGGGAATTGCCGAGCGCGACCCACACCGGCACGACGAGGGCGTTGCGGCTCCCCGTGCCGCCGAGCGCGAGGTAGTTTCCGATGCCCCAGCCGTCGGCCGTGTGCAGCGAGCGCAGCACGAGCGCGACGATCGGCAAGGCGAGCGCCGCCGCGACGAGCAGCGTCACGACGATCGACGGCACGTCGCCCGCGCGCGGCGGTCGGCGCGACTGCGCTGACTCGACGCGACGCTGCGCCGTGCGCCTGCCCCGGGCGCGCGCGGCCACGAGCAACACCGCGAGCACGACGACGAGCTGGGTCACCGAGAGCACGCTCGCCGCCCGCAGGTCGAGGAACTGGGTCGTCAGCTGGTAGATCTCGGTCTCGATCGTGCCGAATTTCGTGCCGCCGAGCACGAGCACGACGCCGAAGGCGGTGGAGCAGAACAGGAAGACGATGGATGCCGCGGACGCGATCGCCGGCGCCAGCCGAGGCAGGGTCACGGTCAGCCAGACGCGCACGGGCGGGGCACCGAGCACCCGCGCTGCCTCCTCCTGCCGGGAGTCGAGGCCCTCCCACGCGCCGCCGACCGTGCGCACGACGACGGCCACGTTGAAGAACACGAGGGCGAGCATGATGGCGGCGAACGTGCCGTCGAGGTGCAGGCCGCCGAGCAGCCCGCCCTCGCGCAGAAGCGTGCGGAAGGCGACGCCCACGACGACCGTGGGCAACACGAAGGGCAGCACGACGAGGGCCCGCAGCATCCGTTGCCCGCGGAATCGCAGCCGGTACAGCACGTGCGCGACCGGGAGGCCGAGGATGACGCAGACGACCGACGCGAGCGCGGCCTGCCCCACCGTCAGTCCGATGAGGCGCAGCGTGCGGGGCCGCGCGAGCACGTCGCCGAAGCCGCCGAGGTCGAGCGTGCCGTCGACGAGGAGCCCGCGCCCGACCATGGTGGCGACCGGCCAGGCGAAGAAGACGGCGACGAACGCGAGCGGCACGCCGGCGCCGAGCACGACCGCGAGGATCGTGCCCGGCGCCGGGCGCGGGCGGGTGGCCGTCACGGGGTGGCGATCGCCGCCCACTCGGTGAGCCACGACTCGCGGTTCTCGTCGATGTCGTCGGGAGAGATCACGAACGGGTCGTCGGCGATCGCGGCGAAGTCGCTCCAGCCGGCCGGCAGGGTGGCCGCGGCGTTCACCGGGAACACGTACATGTTCTCGGGGATGTCGTTCTGCACGACCGGCGAGAACAGGAAGTCGACGAGTTTCTCGGCCGCGGCCTTGTTCTTCGTGCCCGCGATGACGCCGGCGTACTCGGTCTGCCGGAAGCACGTGTCGAGCAGCGCGCCCGTCGGCGCCACCGTGTCGCCCTCCTTCACCTCGAAGGGCGGGCTCGAGGCGTACGACACGACGAGCGGACGGTCGCCCTCGCTCGACGGACCGGAGAAGTCGACGTAGTAGGCGTCGCTCCAGCCCGCGTCGATCTTCACGCCGTTGGCCACGAGCTTCTTCCAGTAGCCTTTCCAGCCGTCTTCGCCCTTGTCGGCGATCGTGGCGAGCAGGAAAGCGAGGCCGGGCGACGACGAATTCGCGGCGGGGGCCACGAAGAGGTCTTTGTACTGCGGCTCGAGGAGGTCGTCGAGAGTGGTCGGCTCGGCGATGCCCTTGTCGGCGAACCACTCGTGGTCGACGTTGACGCAGACGTCGCCGTTGTCGATCGGCGTCAGCTGCTCGCGGCCGCTGCCGGCGGGCAGCAGGTACTGGTCTTCGGCGCTCGTGAGGTCTTTCGACGCATAGTCGTCGAGCACGCCCTCCTCGACCGCGCGGCTCGCGAAGGTGTTGTCGATGCCGAAGACGACGTCGCCGAGCGGCGAGTCCTTGGTCAGCACGAGCTTGTTGACGAGTTCGCCGGCGTCGCCCGCCGCCTGCACCTCGACCTCGATGCCGGTCTCGGCGGTGAACTTCTTCAGGGTTCCCTTGCTCAGGTTGAACGAGTCGTGGGTGACGAGCACGATCTTCTCGACGGAGTCGCCCGAAGCAGCGCCGCCGGAGCAGGAACTGACCGCGAGGCCGACGGCGAGCAGGATGGCCCCGCCCGCGATGGATCGTGAGCGGCGGATGGTGTTGCGTGTGTGCACTGGTCGTGCCCTTTCAGTCGCTGAAATAGGCACGGGTCTGGGAGATACGGATCTCCCCGTGAGAATGCCTCCCTGCGCTGGCATGATCCAGATCAGGTTCGACGGTCGAAGCTTGGGTTAGCTTCCTCTCAGCCCGGCTCACCGGACTCCCGTGTTCGAAATCAGTGTAACCGCGGATCGGGCAGGTCGGGATCTCACCGCCGGTACGACGCCACCATCAGCTCGCCGGCGATCGTGCCGAGCTCGTCGTCGAGGCGGTCGATCAGGGCGTTCGAGACGGAGCCCGCGACGAGGTCGTGCGGGCCGAGGGGCTGCAGACGGCCCGTGCGCACCCGGATCACCTGCCAGCCGGCGGAACGCAGCATCCGGTCTTTGCGCCGGTCTTTCTCCTCGTGCCTGCCGACGTGCTCGAGTCCGTGCCGCCCCACGCTGTCGAACTCGATGGCGATGCGCAGCTCGGGCACGACGATGTCGGGCCAGATCTCGAGCTGGTTGAAGAACGGCTTCGCGACCCGGATCGCGTTGAACCGCAGGTCGAAGGTGAAGCGTTCGGCGATCCGCTGCCGCAGGTCGGCCTCGACCGCCGAGGCGGGCTTCGGCGCGATCGCGCTCACGAACGGGTCGCCGACCGCTACCCGGTCGGCACCGAGCGCGGCGTTGGAGCAGACCCGGCAGCGTCGGCCGGCGAGCATGCGTTCCACGGTCGACAGCCAGGTGCCGTGCCCGCGCGAGCACACCCAGCGGTATGCGGCGGCGGTGCCGGTCTCGACCTCGAGCGCGGCGCGCTGGCCGGGCGTCACGATCGACAGCAGCTGCTCGCGGGTCACGAACGCGCCGTCGAGCCGACGGCACAGGTAGCAGCGGTCGTCGTCGCCCGCCTCGATGCGCCGGGGATCGCGCGGATGCCCGCACGCGTACGGCGGCTCGCGCACCTCGGGTGCCGCGGCGACCGGCGCGCTGCGTCGCACGGCGAGCGCGGCGCAGTCCGGGCACCACGACGACCGCCGGCGCTCGCGGCCGGGGCGGTTGCGCTGCTCGTCGGGCGTGGCGACGAAGGTGTGGCCCGCGTCGCACTGCCAGACGAGGAACACCTCGGCGAGCGGCGGGATCTGGGTGAGGGTTATGCCGTGGTTGAGGTCGGGGTGGTACTGCCGGATGAGCACGGGGTACCGCTCCCAGTCGGCGCGGTAGCTGCCCACGGGGTACGGCGTCGCGCTGTCCTTCGACCACTGGCGGCGCGCCCACCACACATCGACCGGTTCTGCCACGGTTCCTCCCGCGGCGAGGCTACGGCGGGCCTCCGACATCGGCGTCGCAGGCCGGGCCGGGGGCCGCTCAGGCAACCTCGATACGCTGTACCCATGGCCTTTTCGCGCGAGACAGATGGCGGGCTCTCCCTCATCGATCTCGTCGGGGAGATCATGCGGCGCGCGGAGACGCCCGAACTCGCCGGCGAGCAGCTCGCGCGGCTCGTCGCCGCCACCCAGGCCATCTCCTCCGACCTCGAACTGCCGGCCGCCCTGCGCAACGTGGTGCAGGTCGCCTGCAATCTCGCCTCTGCGAGCTACGGCGCCATCGGCGTCATCTCCCCCGACGGCACGCTCGAGGAATTCGTGCACGTCGGCATGGGCGACGACGAGGTAGCGCGGCTGGGCGCGCCCCCGAGCGGCCTCGGGCTGCTCGGCGCCGTCATCTCCGACGCCCGGCCGATCCGCCTCGAGCACATCGCGCGCGACGCCCGTTCCGTGGGCTTCCCCCCGGGGCATCCGCCCATGGAGAGCTTCCTCGGGGTTCCCGTGAGCGTCGACGGAACCGTGTACGGCAACCTCTATCTCACCGGCAGCGCGCGCGGCGCGTTCGACCAGGTCGACGAGAAGATCATCGTGACGCTGGCGACCATGGCCGGCAGCGCCATAGCCAATGCCCGGCTGTACGAGGAGGCCAGGCTCGGGCAACGCTGGATCGCGGCATCCGAGGAGATCAACCAGCGCCTGCTGTCTGGCGAGCTCGGCGAACGCGACGTGGCACCGGTGGCCTCCCTCATCCTCGACCTCGCCGAGGCGTCGTTCGTGGGTCTCGTGGTGCCCACCGACCTCGCCGACGCTCCCCCGTTCGCGCAGACCTTCGGGCCCCTCGCCGATGCGGCCGCCTCGTGGGAGGCCGAGATCTCCGCACTGCCGGCACGGGTGCGGCTCGCGCTCGAGCTCAAAGACGACCGGCCGGCCGCCTTCCGCGACATCGAGGCGTGGGCGAGCGCGCTCATCGGGTCGACCATGGTCATCCCGTGGGGCGACATCGAGGCGACGAGGGAGGGCGCGCTCGTGATCACCCGCGGCGCCAACGGCCACCCCTACACCGTCGCCGAGCGGCGCATGGCCAAGCGGTTCGCGCGCAGCGTCGCCATCGCCCGCGAGCTGGCGATGGCCCGCAACAACCGGGAGCACATCGCCCTCACCGACGAACGCGACCGCATCGCGCGCGACCTGCACGACCACGTCATCCAGAGCCTGTTCGCGGTGGGACTCGGGCTGCAGAGCGTCGTGGGGTCGGCGACCCCGCAGGTCGCAGCGCGCATCTCGGCGCAGGTCGACGCGATCGACGTGACGATCCGGCAGATCCGCCAGACCATCTTCCAGCTGAGCGCGCCGCCGAACGTGTCGGCCTACAGCCAGAAACAACGCCTCAACCAGCTGGTGCGCACGATCCTCGAGGGCGAGGGCATCGATTCGTCGCTCGACTTCCGCGGTCCGGTCGACACGCTCATCGACAGCGAGCTCGGCGACGAGGTCTCGGCCGTGCTGCGCGAGGCCCTCAGCAACGTGGTGCGCCACGCGGACGCGTCGCGCGTCGACATCACGATCGCGGTGTCGCCCACCGAGGTGCGCGTCGTCGTCACCGACAACGGGCGCGGACTCGGCGAGACCGGCCACCGCAGCGGCCTCGACAACCTCGACCACCGGGCCCGCGCGCTCGGCGGACGCTTCACGTCCGCGGCGCGCGCGCCGTCCGGCACCACGGTCGACTGGGCGGTACCGGTGGTGACGCCGTGACCGCGCCGGTGCGCCTCTACCTGCTCGACGACCACGAGATCGTCCGCCGCGGGCTGATCGACCTGCTCTCCGGCGAAGACGACTTCGCGGTGGTCGGCGAGAGCGGCGTGGCGACGGGAGCCGCCGAGGCCATCGTCGCCTCCGGTGCGACCGTCGCGATCCTCGACGGCCGCCTGCCGGACGGCAGCGGCATCGACGTGTGCCGCGACGTCAAGTCGGCCGACCCCGCCGTGCGGTGCCTCATCCTCACGTCATTCGACGACGACGAGGCCGTGCTCGCCGCGGTGCTCGCGGGCGCCGACGGCTACCTGCTCAAGGAGGTGCGCGCGACGAGCCTCGTCGACGCCATCCGCTCGGTCGCACGCGGCGAGAAGCTGCTCGACCCCGCCGTCACCGAACGGGTGCTCGACCGCGTGCGTTCCCCCGGCCAGGCCGCCTCCCCGCTCGGGCTGCTCACCCCGCGCGAGACCGAGATCCTCGGCTTGATCGCGGAGGGCATGTCGAACCGGGAGATCGCCGGCGCGCTCTTCCTGGCCGAGAAGACGGTCAAGAACAACGTGAGCGGGATCCTGTCGAAGCTCGGGATGCAGCGTCGGACCCAGGCCGCGGTGCTCGGCGCGGAATGGCTGCCGAAGCGCGACCGCTAGTCGTCGAGCATCGCGACGAGCTTGTCGACCGTGCGCAGGTTGCGCGCCGTCGCTCCCATCCGGGCGAAGTACGCCGCGGGCAGTTTCGAGGCCGAGACCCCGTCGGGGCACCACTGGTAGACCGCGCGCTCTCCGACGACGACGCGCTCGGGCAGCAGCTCGGCGTCCGTCGGCCGGGCGGCGGCCGCGGCATCCGGCGTGCCATCGACGAAGGCGACGAGCCCACGCGACGGGTCGTCGACGACGTCGAGCAGCGGGTTGGCGGCCACGATCGCGCGCAGGTCGTCGCCCGCGACCACGACGACGCGCGCCGATGCGCCCGTCGCCTCGGCGATCGCGCTCTCGAGCTGCCGAGCGTCGGGCGGGCGGGCGGCGTCGAACACCACGTTGCCGCTCTGCAGCAGCGTGCGCACCCCGGAAAAGCCGAGCGCCTCGAAGCACGCCCGCAGGTCGGCCATGGCGACGCGCTTCGCGGTGCCGACGTTGACCCCGCGCAGCAGCGCCACGAACCGGGGCACGGTCAGCCCGCGGCGGACTCGTGCTCGCGCAGCGCGGCGACGATGCGGTCGAGGAACCTGTCGACCTCGTCCTGGTCGTAGCCTGCGCGGAACTTCGTGGGCTGGAAGCGCACGTTCACCACGTCGTCGCCCGTGAGCTCCGGCGCCGTCGCCAACTGGCCGCGCGACTCGGCCGCGGCGAGCGCCCGCGTGGCGGCATCGAGGAAATCGTCGACCCCGTTCTGCGAGTAGCCCTCGCGAAACTTCGTGGGGCTGAAACGCACTGCGGCGATGTCGGAGGAGTGGAGGATTGCTGCCATGCGCCCAACCTAGGGCATATGCACACTTCGACCCGGATTTCGAAGGGCTAGCCCCGGATGGCTTCGTTCAGAGCCACGGTCTATCCTCGACACCGACCCACCACGTCTACAAAGGGGATTGATGACTGTCTGGCCTGGATCTGCTTACCCGCTCGGCGCTACCTATGACGGAAACGGAACGAACTTCGCCCTGTTCAGCGAATCCGCTGAGAGGATCGAGCTCTGCCTCTTCGACGACGACGGAGTGGAGACACGCTTCGAACTCACCGAGGTCGACGCCTACGTCTGGCACGGCTACCTGCCGCAGGTGCAGCCGGGGCAACGCTACGGCTACCGCGTGCACGGCCCGTACGACCCCGAGAACGGCGACCGCAGCAACCCGAACAAGCTGCTGATCGACCCGTACGCGAAGGCCACCACCGGCAAGATCCTCTGGGGCACGGAGGTGTTCCCGTACAACTTCGGCGACCCGCTCTCGCGCAACGACGAGGATTCTGCCGGGCACACGATGCTCAGCGTCGTCATCAACCCGTACTTCGACTGGGCCGGCGACCGCCACCCGCGCACGCCGTACTCGGACACGTTCATCTACGAGGCCCACGTGAAGGGCCTCACCAAGCTGCACCCGGGCATCCCGGAGGACCAGCGCGGCAGCTACGGCGGAGTCGCGCACCCGCTCATGATCGAACATTTCCAGAAGCTGGGCGTGACCGCGGTCGAGCTCATGCCGGTGCACCAGTTCATCAACGACTCCTCGCTCGAGGAGAAGGGCCTCAACAACTACTGGGGCTACAACACCATCGGCTTCTTCGCGCCGCACTCCGGCTACGCCTCCAACGGCGAGCTCGGCCAGCAGGTGCAGGAGTTCAAGGGCATGGTGCGCTCGCTGCACGAGGCGGGCATCGAGGTCATCCTCGACGTGGTCTACAACCACACCGCCGAGGGCAACCACCTCGGCCCGATGCTCTCGATGCGCGGCATCGACGACAAGGCCTACTACCGCCACGTCGACGGCAGCCCCGAGTACTACATGGACTACACCGGCACGGGCAACTCGCTCAACGTCGGCCACCCGCACACCCTGCAGCTCATCATGGACAGCCTGCGCTACTGGGTCACCGAGATGCACGTCGACGGATTCCGCTTCGACCTCGCCTCCACCCTCGCCCGCGAGTTCTACGACGTCGACAAGCTGTCGACCTTCTTCGAACTCGTGCAGCAAGACCCGATCGTCTCCCAGGTGAAGCTCATCGCCGAGCCGTGGGACGTCGGCCCCGGGGGCTACCAGGTGGGCAACTTCCCGCCCCAGTGGACGGAATGGAACGGGAAGTACCGCGACACCGTGCGCGACTTCTGGCGCGGCGAGCACTCGACGCTCGGAGAATTCGCCGAACGCCTCACCGGATCGGCCGACCTCTACGAGCACTCGGGCCGCCGCCCCGTGGCATCCATCAACTTCGTCACCGCCCACGACGGATTCACGCTCGCCGACCTCGTGTCGTACAACGAGAAGCACAACGACGCGAACGGCGAAGACAACAACGACGGCGAATCGCACAACCGCTCGAGCAACTTCGGCGTCGAGGGCCCCACCGACGACACCCACGTGCTCGAGATGCGCGCCCGCCAGCAGCGCAACTTCATCACGACCCTCCTCATCTCGCAGGGCGTGCCGATGCTGCTGCACGGCGACGAGATCGGCCGCACCCAGAACGGCAACAACAACGGCTACGCGCAGGACACCGAGCTGAGCTGGATCCACTGGGACAAGGCGGATGCCCCGTTGCTGGAGTTCACCGCGGCGATCGCGCACCTCCGCAAGGAGCACCCGACGTTCCGCCGCAGCCGCTTCTTCGACGGACGCCCCGTGCGTCGCGCCGAGGGCGAGCCGCTGCCCGACATCGGCTGGCTCGCGCCCGACGGCAACTCCATGCACGAGGAGGACTGGGACTCCGGCTTTGGCCGCTCCATCGCGGTGTTCCTCAACGGCGACGGCATCCGCGGCAAGGACGTGCGCGGCGAAGCGATCTCCGACGTGCACTTCCTCATCCTGCTCAACGCGCACACCGAGTCCGTGGAGTTCACCCTCCCCGCCGACGAGTACGCGTCGGCGTGGGAGATCGTGGTCGACACGGCCGGCGCCGGCGTCTCCACCGACCCGCGCGAGGCCGGTTCGACCGTCACCGCCCAGGCGGTGTCGGCGATGGTGCTGCGCCAGTCGTCCGGCCCCGAGCCCGAGTCCGACAACTCGGTCGCCGCATCCCTCATCGCGCTCTCCGGCACCAGCAGCACGCCTGTGAACGCCCCTACCCGCCCGGTGGTATGACCATGACCCAGATCAGCCCCCTGCCCGTCTCCACCTACCGCCTGCAGATCACGGCCGAGTTCGACCTGTTCCAGGCCGCCGGCCTGGTCGACTACGTGCGCGGGCTCGGGGCTGACTGGGTCTACGTCTCCCCCATCCTGCGGTCGGCGAAGGGATCGAACCACGGCTACGACGTGGTCGACAACTCCGTCGTCGACCCTGCGCGCGGCGGGCCGGAGGGCTTCGCCGCCCTCTCGAAGGCCTGCCACGACGCGGGGCTCGGGCTGCTCGTCGACATCGTGCCCAACCACCTCGGCGTCGCCGACGCCACCGAGAACGCCTGGTGGTGGGACGTGCTCGAGAAGGGTCGCGAGTCCCGCTACGCCGAGGCCTTCGACATCGACTGGGACTTCGGCGGCGGACGACTGCGCATCCCCGTCCTCGGGGACGCTTCGGATGACGCGGACCCGCTCGACGACCTCGTGCTCGTCGGCGGCGAACTGCGCTACTTCGACAACCGCTACCCGGTCGCGGCCGGCACGGCCGACGACGGCGCGAGCGCCCGCGAGGTGCACGACCGCCAGAACTACGAGCTGATCAACTGGCGCCGTGCCGACTCCGAACTGAACTACCGGCGTTTCTTCGCCGTCAACACCCTCGCCGCCGTGCGCGTCGAGGTGCCGAGCGTGTTCGACGAGTCGCACGCCGAGATCCTGCGCTGGATGACCGAGGGCCTCGCCGACGGGCTCAGGGTCGACCACCCGGACGGCCTCGCCGACCCGGGCGGCTACCTCGACCGGCTCGCCGCGGCCACGGGCGGCGCCTACGTGCTCGTCGAGAAGATCCTCGAGGGCGACGAACGCCTGCCCGCCTTCTGGGCCACCGCCGGCACGACGGGCTACGACGCCCTCGCCGACATCGACCGGGTGCTCGTCGACCCGGACGGCCGCGAGAAGCTCGACCAGATCGACACCGGCCTGCGCGACCGCGCCCAGCACATCGAGTGGGCGACGATGATCCACGGCACGAAGCGCGGCATCGCCGACGGCATCCTCAACTCCGAGGTGCGGCGCCTGGCGCGCGAATACGGCGCCGGCCGCGACGTGGCGCAGCCCGAACTCGTCGTCGACGCTGTCGCCGAGCTGCTCGCCTGCTTCCCCGTCTACCGTTCCTACCTGCCCGCCGGCGCGGAACACCTGCACGAGGCCGCGGAGCTCGCCCGCCACCACCGCCCGGAGCTCGGTGCGACTATCGACGAACTGCTGCCCGTGCTGCTCGATCCCGCCCAGCCGATGGCCGTGCGGTTCCAGCAGACCTCCGGCATGGTCATGGCGAAGGGCGTCGAAGACACCGCCTTCTACCGCTACACCCGGCTCGGATCGCTCACCGAGGTCGGCGCAGAGCCGTCGGAATTCGGCATCGACGTCGCCGCCTTCCACCAGCGCCAGTCCGTCCGCCAGGCGAGCCTGCCCGGATCGATGACCACCCTGTCGACCCACGACACCAAGCGCGGCGAAGACACCCGCGCGCGCATCACCGTGCTCTCGGAGCTGCCCGACCGGTGGTCCGCCGTGCTCGGACGCCTGCGCGAGGTCGCCCCGATCGGCGACGGCCCGTTCGAGAACCTGCTCTGGCAGGCCGCCGTCGGCGCCTGGCCGCTCACGGCCGACCGCCTGCACGCCTACGCCGAGAAGGCGTCGCGCGAGGCGGGCAACTCCACCATGTGGACGAATCCCGACGAGGAGTTCGAGGCCCGCATGCACCACGCCGTCGACCAGGCCTTCGACGACCCGCAGGTGCGCGGCATCATCGAGGGGTTCGTGGCCGAGACCCGGCTCGCGGGATGGTCGAACTCGCTGTCGGCCAAGCTGATCCAGCTGACGGCCCCCGGTGTGCCCGACGTCTACCAGGGCAGCGAACTCTGGGAGACGAGTCTCGTCGACCCCGACAACCGCCGTGCGGTCGACTACGACATCCGACGCCTGTATCTCGCCGCCGTGGACGCGGGGGCGCATCCCGACGTCGATGACACCGGCGCGGCCAAGCTGCTCGTCACATCGCGTGCCCTGCGCCTGCGCCGCGACCGCCCCGGGCTGTTCACGCGCTACGCCCCGCTCGAGGCGCTCGGCGAACGCGCCCGCCACGTCGTGGCGTTCGACCGCGGCGGTGCGATCACCCTCGCCACCCGCCTGCCCGTGGGGCTCGAGTCGCACGGCGGCTGGGGCGACACCCACATCATGCTGCCGGGGCACGCGCTCGAAGACGTGCTCACCGGCCGCCGCTACCCGGGAGGCTCGCTCCCGTTCGCCGACCTGTTCGACACCTACCCGGTGGCCCTGCTCGCCCCCACGGAGGACTAGATGACCCAGCATTCCTACGACGTCTGGGCGCCCTCCGCGGCGCGCGTCGACCTCGTCTCCGGCGACACCCGCGTGGCCCTCGAGGCCGCCGACGGCGGGCGCTGGGTCGTTCCGGCGGGCGAGACCGTCGCCTCCGCCCCCGGCACCCGCTACCACTACGAGATCGACGGCGGCGACGCGCTGCCCGACCCGCGCTCGCGTCGCCAGCCCGACGGCGTGCACGCGTCGAGCGCGGTGTTCGACCCGGCAGACTTCGAGTGGACGGATGCCGCGTGGACGGGCCGTCAGCTCGCCGGCGGCGTGATCTACGAGCTGCACATCGGCACGTTCACTCCCGACGGCACCCTCGACTCGGCCATCGACCGGCTCGACCACCTCGTCGACCTCGGCATCGACTTCGTCGAGGTGCTGCCCGTCAACAGCTTCAACGGCACGCACAACTGGGGCTACGACGGCGTTCTCTGGTACTCGGTGCAGGAGACCTACGGCGGCCCGGCCGCCTACCAGCGCTTCGTCGACGCGTGCCACGCCCGCGGCCTCGGCGTCATCCAGGACGTCGTCTACAACCACCTCGGCCCGAGCGGCAACTACCTGCCGCAGTTCGGCCCGTACCTGCACTCCGAGAGCGCCAACACCTGGGGGTCGTCGGTCAACCTCGACGAGGCCGAAGTGCGCCGCTACATCCTCGACAACGCGCTCATGTGGCTGGGCGACTACCACGTCGACGGGCTCCGCCTCGACGCCGTGCACGCCCTCGTCGACACCGCGACGCCGCACATCCTGCAGGAGATCGCGCACGAGGTCGACGCCCTGAGCGCCCACGTGCGCCGCCCGCTCTCGCTCATCGCCGAGAGCGACATGAACGACGCGTCGATCGTCGCACCGCGCGAGGCCAACGGCCTGGGCCTCACCTCGCAGTGGAGCGACGACTACCACCACGCCCTGCACGTGGCCCTCACCGGCGAGGTGAGCGGCTACTACGCCGACTTCGCCTCGCTCGCGGCGCTCGCGAAGGTCTCGACCCGCGGTTTCTACCACGATGGCTCGTTCTCGTCGTTCCGCGGCCGCGACCACGGTTTCCCGATCGACCCGGTCACGCCGACCTGGCGCCTCGTCACCTTCTCGCAGGACCACGACCAGATCGGCAACCGCGCCGCCGGCGACCGTCTCACCGCGACGCTCGACCTCGGCCAGCTCTCGATAGCCGCCGTGCTCACGGTCTGCTCGCCGTTCACCCCGATGCTGTTCATGGGCGAGGAGTTCGGCGCCACCACCCCGTGGCAGTTCTTCACGTCGCATCCAGAACCAGAACTGGGCAAGGCGACCGCGGAGGGACGCATCGCCGAGTTCGCGGCCATGGGCTGGGACCCGGCGACAGTGCCCGACCCGCAGGACCCGCAGACGTTCGAGCGCTCCAAGCTCGACTGGGCGTCGGCCGAGACCGGCGACCACGCGCGCCTCCTCGCCCTCTACCGCGAGCTGATCGCCCTGCGTCGCGCCCTGCCCGCGCTCTCCGATCCCGACTTCGCTCGGCTGCGTGCGTCGTTCGACGACGAACTGGGCTGGTTCCGGCTCGAGCGCGACGACGTGTCGATCGTGGTCAACTTCTCACCGCAGCCGGTCACGTTGCCCGTGCTCGAGGCGACCGTGCTCCTGTCGACGGATGCCGCGGCGGCCGTCACGGGAACGGAGCTCGCGCTCCCCCCGCACAGCGCCGTCATCCTGCAGCACTGACCCGCCGCCGCGGGGCGCCCGCACCCCGATCCGCGGCGGAAATGGTTGTCGCTGAAAGTTTTTACCCGATTCGGGAATACCGTTCAGGTCCATGCGCTTGAATCGACCTGTGGGCACCGCCGTGCTCGCTCAGACGAATTCACTGGAGTAGGACATATGACCATCGACGTCGCCACCATCCCCGCCGGAACCTGGACCCTCGACCCCACCCACTCGGACATAACGTTCAGCGTGCGCCACCTCGCCATCTCGAAGGTGCGCGGCTCGTTCGAGAAGTTCGACGTCACCGTCGTCACCACCGACAACCCCGCAGACACCACGATCACCGCGTCGGTCGACGTGGCGTCGGTCAACACCAACCAGGCCGACCGCGACGGCCACCTCAAGACGAGCGACTTCTTCCTCGTCGAAGAGTTCCCCACCATGGACTTCGTCTCGACCGGCGTGCGCGTCGAGGGCGAGGACTTCTTCGTCGACGGCAACCTGACCCTCCGCGGCGTCACCAAGGCGGTCACGCTGAAGGGCGAGCTCGGCGGCGTCATGACCGACGGCTACGGACAGACCAAGCTCGGCGCCTCGGCCTCGACCAAGATCAACCGCCTCGACTACGGCGTGAACTGGAACGCCGCTCTCGAGGCCGGCGGCCTCACGCTGGGCAACGACGTCTCGATCACCTTCGAGATCCAGGTCACCCTCCAGCCGTAGTCCCACCCCAGCACCACCCGTCGTCAGATACCCACGCGACACAGACTTGCGCCCCCGTTCGAACATGTGTTCGAATGGGGGCGTGAGGTCTTTAACAGCATGAGGTGGGACGGCCAGTCGATCAACGTCGAGCAGCGCGACTCCCTGACCGGGCTCGCCAAGCTCAGCAACGTCGTGCGCAGCGTGCAGACGCCGGAGTTCGCCGGCATCACGTTCCACGAGGTGCTCGCCAAGACGGCGCTCAACCACGTGCCGGGCGCGAGCAACGCGATGCCCTTCGCCTGGACGGTCAACCCGTACCGCGGCTGCAGCCACTCCTGCGTGTACTGCTTCGCCCGCAACACGCACACGTACCTCGAGCTCGACGCCGGCGACGACTTCGACAACGAGATCATCGTCAAGGTGAACGTGGCCGAGGTGCTGGCCAAAGAACTCGGCACCAAGCGCGACCGGGTGCCCGCCGTCGCCCTCGGCACCAACACCGACCCGTACCAGCGCGCGGAGGGCCGCTACCGCCTGATGCCCGGCATCATCGCCGCCCTCGCCGAGTCGTCGACGCCGTTCTCGATCCTGACCAAGGGCACGCTACTGCGCCGCGACCTGCCGCTTCTCGCCGCCGCGAACGAGCGCGTGCCCGTGTCGCTCGCTATGTCGATCGCGATCTTCGACGACGAGCTGCAGCAGTCGGTCGAACCCGGCACGCCGACGGCCAAGGCGCGGCTCGCCACGGTGACCGCCGTGCGCGACGCCGGGCTCGACTGCTCGGTCTTCATGATGCCGATCCTCCCCCACCTCACCGACACCAACGCGCACCTCGACGAGGCGCTCGGGCAGATCAAGGCCGCGGGCGCGACGAGCGTGCTCTACACCGCGCTGCACCTGCGCCCCGGCACGAAGGAGTGGTTCATGCTGTGGCTCGAGCGGCAGCATCCCGAACTCGTTGAGAAGTACCGCTTCATGTACTACGGCACCAACTCCTACGCGCCCAAGGACTACCGCACGTGGCTCGCCGCGAAGATGCAGCCCCTCATCCGCAAGCACGGCCTCACCCGCGGCTACGAAGACGCGACCACGGGCGGGGTTGCCTCCCCCGCCGTGCGCGCACGGTTCGACGGCAACGGCGAGAGGGTGGCCCGCGCACTGCCCGCCCTCATCGCCGAAGAGCTGCCCCCGGCCAGCGCCGCCCGCGCCATGACCCTCGCGAACGAGCCCACGCTGTTCTGACAGGATGGGGGCGCCGGCGGAATGAACCGCACCTCGCCCGACGTTGGCCTTGGAACACGGCGCAGCACCGCAGCATGGCCGCACTACGAGGGAGACCACCGTGACCGAGACCGA
>Ga0247809_1000200_pt1 | contig 31915 bp, 35 predicted proteins | sample UWRJL104311B1_FD_180951 | JGI IMG/M metagenome (GOLD analysis project Ga0247809, IMG submission 180951) | Plant litter microbial communities from Arlington Agricultural Research Station in Wisconsin, United States - UWRJ-L104-311B-1 | ecosystem: Environmental > Terrestrial > Plant litter >...
TGAAAACCTAAGGCATTACGGTTGCCTAAATCTTCGGTACTGCCAATTTCCTGCTCTGTTAGCCAGCGGCTGTTCGAAAAAGAAAATTCCATTTTATTTCTGTAAAAAAACTGTTTTTCTGAACCTAGAATATCCTCAAATTCCGGAAGTTCAATTTTTCCAATTCTTTGTAAATGATTTTTAACCTCATTTTGTTTGTAATACAGCTGCTGGCTGTATTTCATGTTTTGCCATTTACAGCCTCCGCAAACACCAAAATGAATACAAATTGGTTCTATTCGGTGTTCTGATAATTCGTGAAATTTAACTGCTTTTCCTTCGTAATAAGCTTTACGCTTTTTAAAAGTCTGTACATCAACTACATCTCCGGGTACAACATTTGGAATAAAGATTACTTTTCCGTCTGGTGCTTTAGCTACTGATACGCCTTTGGCTCCGGCATCTAAAACCTGTATTTGATGAAAGACAACTTTGTCTGTGTTTTTTCTTCCCATAGCGCAAAAATAAGGGTTTGTAAACTTTTATAAATTTAATTTTTAAAATATTTTATCAAATTCTTTAATTTATTGGATTAATTGTCTTTATGACTTAACTTTGTTTTTATTGAGAATCCCCAAAATTCTGCATTTAACCAGGAATTGTTATTTTTATGAGGTTGTATCACGCATTGTCAAAAATTAGTTTTTTGAAGAAAAGCTATGCTTTTAAATTTCTATTTGTTGCTTTTATTGGAATCCACATTCCTTTAATCGGTATTTTGTTTTTTGTCTTGTACTCTAAAAAGATAATTTCACCCGATTCGATTTTAATTTTTGCTCTCATTATGACGTTGGTAGCAACTTTTGTGACACTTTTTGTGTTGAATAAATTAATAAAACCTATTCTTTTTGCTTCTAAATCATTAAATGAATACCGTACAGACAGGGTTTTATCGAAACTTCCGGTCGAATATAGTGACGAAGCCGGTTTACTGATGCGTAACATTCAGGATTCTATTTATAAAACCGAAAATTTTATTAATGAAAAACAGGATTTGATCTATATGCTTTCTCATGATCTTAAAAATTTCGCAGGAAATCCTAAAAGCTTTGCAGAGTTGATTATAAATGAAAATCCTTCAGAACCGGTCAAAGATCTTGCAGAATTAATCTGCCAGTCTACTGATTTGCAATTTCGATATATCGATAACTTTATTAAGCTGCTTAAGGAACAAGAGGATATTTTAAATATCAGTCAGAAAAAAAAGACAATATTGTTATCAGAAATCTTACCCTTTATTACCGAGCAGGTAGAACAACGTTTACTGGACAAAAGTATAATGCTGGATTTCGATGTTGCTGTTTCAGAAGCGAAACTTAGAATAGACGAAGGCTTATTGATTCAGGTTTTAGTCAATCTGGTCAGCAATGCCATAAAATTCTCTTATTTTGAAAGTGTGGTTAAACTTAGTATTTTTAATGAAGATTCTAATTTGATAATTAGTGTTTCTGATAATGGAATTGGTTTCAATCAAAATCAAATTGATGAAATTTTCATGAAATTTACAAAAATGAGCAAATTAGGAACAGCGAATGAAGCTTCGACAGGAATAGGCTTGTATCTCTGCAAAAAGATTATTGAGAAAAGTGGAGGAAAACTCAGTGCAAGAAGTGAAGGAAAAAATAAAGGAGCAGAATTTAGGATTGTTTTTGAGCATTAAAACTTTTTCATTTTAATAAGTTCATAATTGATTATCGTAAAACAATAAAAGCACAAATCGGCTGAAATTTTACCTAAAATAATCCCGAAAAAATAATTGCCGCAAAGGATAGGCATCCAGTACATACAAAAAGGCCGGATTATCAAAAAATCTAAAAAGGCCGGATATCCGAATTCTAAAACCAGATTCTTTAAAAGCTGGAGAATTTCAGAAGAAGAAGTTCTTTTGTTTAGCAGTTTATTTTGCTTTGCTAATCTTTTATAGGAAGTAAATAAAATCACTCCATAAAAAGCCAGGTACTCTGCAATCGTAATCAAATAAGCTGTGGTCAATCCGCTGTAAATTTTACTAAAAAGCGAAGAAATAAGTGCAGCACTTGTACTTGCTAATTCAGCATACTTATACCGATTGAACCATTCTGTAAAATTTGATTTTGAGAGCATATTTTGTTAGCTTCTGAGGTTTTAAGTTCTAAAGGTACTGAGATTGTAAATGCTTAAATGGTCTTAGTAACTAAGAAACTTATAATCCTAGAGAATCAAAAATTACCAAAGATGATTTACCGAAGGTTTTATGTACTCTTCGTAAATTTGATTCATAGCTTCTATTTTTTCAGAAGATAATTTAGGTAAATCATATACAGACAAATTTGATATAACATGATTTTTATTGGAAGCGCCTGGTATGATACAACTGACTTCATCAAAACTCAAAATCCATTGTAAAGCTATTGGAGCCAGATTTGTGGCTTCAGGAAATAATGCTTTCAGTTCCTCAACAGCTTTTAAGCCCAAATTATAATCGATTCCTGAAAAAGTTTCACCTTTATCAAAAGCTTCTCCGTTACGATTAAAATTACGATGATCATCTGCCTCAAAAGTTGTTTTCGCATCAAATTTCCCGGTCAAAAGGCCACTTGCCAGCGGAACCCTGGCAATGATTCCGATATCTTTCTTTTTAGCTTCCGAAAAAAATAATTGTGACGGACGCTGGCGAAATAAATTAAAAATAATTTGAACAGTAGTTACATTTGGATATTCAATTGCTTTTAATCCTTCTTCGACTTTTTCGACGCTTACACCAAGATTTAAAATTTTTCCCTGTTCTTTCAAACGGTCAAACATTTCAAACATTTCAGGTCGGTAAAAGACTTCAGTAGGAGGGCAGTGTAACTGAATCAGGTCCAGGGCTTCCAGTCCGGTTCTTTTTAAACTGTCTTCAATAAATTTCTGCAGCACTTTTGGCTGGTAGCCTTCGCTGATATGAGGATTAATAAAACGCCCGCATTTTGTGGCAACATATATGCGTTCAGATCGGGAACGAACAACTCTTCCAACGGCAGTTTCACTTAAGCCATTTTCATAAACATCTGCTGTGTCTATAAAATTGACTCCATTATCAATTGCGGTATTCAAAAGTTCGTCTGCTTTTTTATCATCAAAAGCTGATCCCCATTTTCCTCCAACCTGCCAGGTGCCAAGTGAGATTTCAGAGATATTGAAGTTTGTTTTTCCTAGTTTTCTGTAGTTCATTTTTTGAGGTTCAAGGGTTTATAGTAACAAAGGTTCAAAGGTCTTTTTATGTTGTAAAGTTTTTTTAGGTTAGTTAGGAAAACTTTGTACCTGTGAACCTTTGCAACTTTGAACCTTTTTTTCAATCAAATAAATCCGAAGAAAGATAACGATCGCCACGATCACAAATGACAGCTACGATTACGCCTGATTCTAATTCATCAGCAATTTTTAAGGCAACGGCAACAGATCCTCCACTACTCATTCCTGCAAAAACACCTTCTTCAATTGCCAGTCTTTTGGTCATAATACGCGCTTCTTCTTCGCTTACATCAACAACAGTATCCACTTTTGAAGCATCGAAAATTTTTGGCAAATATTCCTGAGGCCATTTGCGGATTCCGGGAATTTGAGATCCGTCGCTTGGCTGTGCGCCCACTATTTGGATTGATGGATTTTTTTCTTTTAAATATGTCGAAGTCCCAATGATGGTTCCCGTAGTTCCCATGGCTGAAACAAAGTGTGTTACTGTTCCTTCTGTATCGTTCCAGATTTCCGGACCTGTCGTTTTGTAATGCGCTTTCCAGTTGTCATCATTGGCAAATTGATTTAGCATGATATAACCGCCTTCAGCCACTTTTTTGTCGGCATAGTCCCGGGAACCAATAATTCCCTCGCTGGCGGGCGTTAAAATCACTGTGGCGCCATAAGCTCGCATTGTTTGAGTTCGTTCTTTTGTAGAATCTTCAGGTAAAACTAATTCAATTTCTATTTGAAACAATTGTGCAATCATCGCAAGGGCAATTCCAGTGTTGCCACTTGTGGCTTCAATTAATTTATCACCTTTTTTAATATCGCCTCTCTCAAGTGCTGCTGCAATCATGTTATATGCAGCTCTGTCTTTTACGCTTCCGCCAGGATTATTCCCTTCAAGTTTTAATAAAAGTTTGACATTTTTATTTTTAACCAAATTGACAGTTTCCATTAAAGGTGTATTCCCAATCAGGTTTAGCAATTTCTGTGGACCCATTTTATTTTTTTTCTTTTATTTTAACTTCAGTAGTTGTAGTGTTCAATACAGTAGAATCTTCAGGAATCGATTTGGTTACCCAAGCATTTCCGCCTATGACACTATTTTTTCCAATTATTGTTCCGCCTCCCAAAATAGTAGCATTGGCATAAATGCAGACATTTTTTTCAACTGTGGGGTGACGTTTAGCATTCTTCATTTCTTTACTTACACTCAGAGCCCCTAATGTAACTCCCTGATAAATTTTCACATTTTTTTCTATAACGGTAGTTTCTCCAATAACTATTCCGGTTGCATGATCAATGAAAAAAGGTGAAGCTATTGTAGCACCGGCGTGAATATCGGTACCTGTAATTCTATGTGCATATTCGCTCATTAAACGGGAAAACAATAATAAATCAAGAAGATATAATTCGTGGCTTAATCTGTAAATAGCAATAGCATAAAACCCTGGATAGCCCAGATATACTTCGTCGATACTGTTTGATGCAGGATCATTTTCTAAAATATATTCGGCATCCTGATTCAGTTTTTCGAGAACACCTGGTAATTTCTCCAGAAAGCGATCCCAAAAAGATTCGCATAAGTTTTCCGGTTTTTTGCAGGCCATAACGGCTATTTCCTTAAAGCGAATTTCAAGCTCATCAATGCTCTTATCCAGAGGAGCATTCGAATCAAAAAGGGTATAAAAAAGCTTTTCGGTAAAATCTTCGGTTTTGGTTTTTATTCCGTAATTTATATTTGAATGGCTTTTTAAAGCTTTTATGTTTTGTATGATGATATCTTTTGACACAATTATGAAATTGAATGGATAATTTGAAAGGCTAAAAGTAAGGTGTTTTTTGGAATTACAGGCAGTAATCAGACAAAGAAATTTTCTTTTGGCAATTCTATTTGTGATAAATAAGTGAAGATTAAACGCCTCAATTAATCTAATTTTTAAAATGTTAATTGATTAAATTAGCCGGTAAATTATCTAAAAAATGAAAAACAATCTATTTTTTAAAAGTGCTGTTTCAAGCGAGACATTTCCTGTTAGCGAGAAAGTTTCGGGAAAATCAATTCATAACCCTATTTTAGGACTCATACTTCAGGAACATCCTTTATTTTGTGAAAGCGATTTTATTGCCATATCAGAATTAAATGAATACCGCCAGAAATACATATCCAGTTATTTATCTGCAGAAATTGGAGCTCTTTCTGATTTAGAGAAAAGCGTAATTGAATCCCTGAAGGAAGATAAATCAATTGTAAGTATTGTTGAAGATGAAGAAGAGTCCCGGAATTTTGGTCAGAGAATAGCTGATAAGGTGGCGGACTTTGGCGGAAGCTGGACTTTTATAATTTCGTTTTTACTGTTTATCGTTCTCTGGATTGGCTCGAATGTTTATATTTTAGTCAATAAAGGTTTTGATCCCTATCCTTTTATTTTACTGAATCTGATATTATCCTGTGTTGCCGCATTGCAGGCTCCTGTAATTATGATGAGCCAAAACCGTCAGGAAGAAAAGGACCGGAACCGAGCCAAAAAAGACTATATGATCAACCTTAAATCAGAATTGGAAATTAGAATGATTCATGATAAAATTGATCATTTGATTATGCATCAGCAACAGGAATTAATCGAAATTCAGAAAGTACAAATTGAGATGATGAACGATATTTTGAATCAGGTCAGGAAATAATTTTAATCCAAAAGATTACAAATAAATGTGTTTGTAATAATAGCCTCCAATCATAAAAACACCATTAAGGATGGCAAATATCAGAAGGTACTTTTGATTTTTTTTTGATTTATTGAAAAGATTAAAAATACCGATTCCCAAAAATAAAAGAGTAGTATAAACGGCTGGATACATTTTAAAAGCATTAAAAAAATCACCTTGAAAAAGTAAGAATACTGCGCGCTGAAAACCACATCCCAAACACTCAATTCCAAAGAGCGTTTTGAATAAACAGGGAAGCATATAATTTTCTAAATCCACAGGTTTTGTTTTTTACAATTTTACGAAAAAATATTGGATAAGATTTCAGGAGTTAAGATCTGCTATTTTAAAGTTTCATACTTTTGAAGCCTGAAATAAAAATTATGAAAACTTTTAAAATTTTAATAATGATACTTGCTATTTCCGTTGCGATTTATGAGCAGGTTTCAGAAGAGAAAAACATCTATATTATGGTAATTGCAATTGTAGTTTTCATGTATGGAATGATGCAGTTAAGTGCAAAAATACCAAGTAAAAATCAACATAAAGAAGAAGAGGATGATGAACAAAGGAGATAAGGTCTCGGTATTGGACGAGGCCATAAACGGAACAGTTGTTTCAGTTAAAAACAATGAAATTTTGATTGAAACAGAGGATGGTTTTATGATGACATTTTTTGTCAATGAATTGATTAAAATTCAGGATTCCAGTAATTTAATGAATTCTATTAAAAGAATTAATGTAGATGAAATTTCAAAAGAAAAAACAGAGCCTAAACCAAGAAGTTTTGTTAAAGAAAGGAAAGATAAACGGGAAATTTCGGCTCCGGAATTCGATCTGCATATCGAAAAACTGGTTCCTAATAAAAGAGGAATGTCCAACTATGATATTTTGACTTTACAAACCGAAACAGCTAAAAGACATATTGAATTTGCAATCAGAAATCGAATTCCCAAGATTGTATTTATTCATGGAGTTGGCGAAGGAATTCTAAAAGCTGAACTTGATTTTCTGTTAGGAAGATATGAAGGAATCGATTTTCAGGATGCCAATTATCAAAAATATGGTCTGGGTGCTACTGAAGTTTATTTTAGGCAAAACAGTAAATAAAGATAATTTTATCCTTAAGATTGCTGCTTTTTAAACATGCAAAAACGTCTGTATTTTTTCTATTTTTAATTGTAAAACAGAAAAAATACAGACGTTTTTTTGTAAGAATTATATTTAACCGAAAATGCTTATGGCGTGGTAATAAGTTCCCAGGATTTAAAATTATTACCCAGCATAAAACTCACTCCTCCTTTAACAAGTTTTACATCCTTGAATGTAATTATGTGTTTAAAACTGTTACCAAGTGTTGAGGTTTCAACTTGTATTTTGCCACTTTCAGCAATCCATGTTTCTCGTACGGTTGGGGTAGCAGGTGTTGGAGTAACACAAAAATAATTGTCAGTAATGGTACCATTGCTGTACACTTTAAAAGTAACTTTATTAGTGCCTGTAGCAGTTATATCTTGGATTCTTGGATCGCCGGGAGCAGTGGGTGTATTTGTTATTAATTCAGGATCTAAATTATCGATTGTAAATGACTCAGATATGTTAACGTTGTACACTTGTTTAGATGAAGGGCATTGCAAAGCCGATTCATCAAAAACTAAATTTAAAGTCTCTGTATTCTTTAACGGTGTTGTAAAGGTACCAAAAACAAAGGAAGGTCCAATTTGCACTCCTGGTTTAGAATAAGTAACGTCCTTTAGTTTTATTTCGTGGGAATAACCTGTTATTCGGCTGCTATTGTCTGCTGTTAGCGGAGAAGTGCTTGCTCTTGTTGTAATCACAAACGTACCGCCTGTAGCATTCCATTCATTGGTAACATTAGGATTTACAGGTCTGATGGCATCACAAATATTGGCAGAAGTTACAGGGCCATCATACGCCCTGTATGACAATTTATTAGTAGTATTATCAATTGTTATTTCCTGAACTCCATTTCCGATTACTTCGTTTTTAAGTATTGTTTTGGGAATCTGCAGCACTAAACTTTCCTGATCTTTTAATTTATAAATTACTTCATTAATTTCAGAACCTGTACAACTTGAAATAGTGGTTACGTCATCAAAATCAAATTCTTCGACTGTCAAATCACCGTCATCACAACCATTAAGAAATAGTGCGAACAATAAGAGGCATGTATATTTTTTCATCATTTTTATATTTGCCTCAAAAATAGTGAAAAATTTGGCAAATGTAATTTAACGATACACAATTGATATTTCATAACTTTGCCCCAATGAAAAAAGTATATCTCGATAACGCGTCTACCACTGCTATTCGTCCTGAAGTTATTCAGGAAATGACAAAAATTATGACTGAAGATTTTGGTAATCCTTCCTCTACACATAGTTTTGGACGAAATGCTAAAACCATTTTAGAACTTTCCAGAAAGAGTATTGCCAAAGATTTAAATTGTTCTGCACAGGAGATTATTTTTACATCAGGCGGAACCGAAGCGATCAACTGGATTCTTCGTTCTGCTGTTAAAGATTTAAAAACAGAACGTATTATTACCACCAAAATTGAGCACCACGCCGTTCTGCATGCCACTTTGATTTTAGAATCTGATTTTAATATTCAGGTTGATTATGTTACCATACTACAGGATGGAAGTATTGATTTGACTCATTTATCCAATTTGTTGTCTGAGGAAAAAAAGACAATTGTGAGTCTGATGCATGTAAATAACGAAACAGGAACGATTCTGGATCTTGACAGGGTAAGTGTTATCTGTAAGCAATATGGGGCTTTATTTCATTCGGATACCGTTCAGTCTGTCAGTAAAACAGAGATTGACCTGCAAAAAACAGCAGTCGATTTTATTGTAGCAAGTGCACATAAATTTCATGGTCCCAAAGGAGTGGGTTTTGCATTTGTTCGAAAAAATTCTGGTTTACAGCCATTAATTTTTGGAGGAGAACAGGAAAAAGGTCTTCGTGCCGGAACGGAAGCTGTTCATCAGATAGCCGGAATGGCAAAAGCTTTGTCTCTTTCTTGTGAAAATTTAAATGAGGAAAGAATATATATTTCTGATTTGAAAAATTATCTTATCAGTCAATTTGAAATTCATTTTCCGGGATTTAGAATTAATGGTAAAAAGGAAGATTTCTACAATATCATCAATATCATTCTGCCATTTTCATCAGATAAAACAGCAATGCTATTGTTTAGTCTTGATATGAAAGGAATAGCCGTTTCAAGAGGAAGCGCTTGTCAGTCAGGAAGTATCAAGCCGTCGCATGTATTGAAAGAAATGCTTTCGGAGTCGGATTTAAAATTACCCAATCTCCGAATTTCATTTAGTCATTATAATACAAAAGAAGACATTGATTATTTGATTGAGTGTTTGAAACAAATCAATAATCAATAATTATTTTCGAATCACTTTTACCTGTGAATCATTGGTCAATTTTATAATGGTTGATGGTTTCCCGGCAACTTTGTCCTGATTTAGTTTTACGACATAATCAACACCCTTTATAATTTCAGGATTGATATCCTTGAAAGCAATTGGAGTGGGTTGTCCTGAAATATTGGCTGAGGTAGAAACCAAAGGCTTTTTCATTCGTTCTAATAATTTAAAACAGAATGGTTCTTTTACTATACGGATGCCCAAAGAATTATCGGCTGCAACAATATTGGGTGCCACATTGCGGGGCTGATCCAAAATTAAAGTTGTCGGTTTTTCTGAAAGATCCAAAATTTGCCAGGCAACTTCCGGAATGTTTTTAAAAACATTGTACATCATCTTTTCGCCATTCATCAATACAATCATGCTTTGCGTTTCTGCACGCTGTTTTAATTTGTATATTTTAGCAACGGCTTCCGGATTGGTAGCGTCACAGCCAATTCCCCAGACCGTATCTGTCGGGTAAAGGATGATTCCGCCTTCTTTAATTACTTCGTAAGCGTTGATTATCTCTTCATTCATAAAATGCAACTTATTGTAGGCTTATTTTTTTAATATAAAATCTCTTTATAAACATTTAAATACTCAGAAGCAGCTATTTTCCAGTCAAAAATTTTTGCTCTTTCCGTAATTAGTTTCTCGTTCTGGGTTTTATTTTCGTCATGTTGGTTCAGTCCGTTTTCCAGAACATCTTTCATGTATTCAGGATCAAAATTGTTCCAATAATGAGATACATTACCGCCAATTTCAGGCAAAGATGTTTTGTCGGATAAAAATGTAGGCTTTCCAAAACTCATCGCTTCAATCACAGGAAGTCCAAAACCTTCCCTAATGGAAGGGAACAGAAAAGCAGTACAATTTTTCATGTAAAACTGTTTTCCCTGATCAGAAACTTTTCCGGTTAAATAAACCTGATTTTCAAGTTTGTTTTCAATAATTAAGGCTTGAATTTCTTCTCCGTACTTTTTATCGTTATTTCCGGATATTATTAAATTATAGTCTTTTATAAACTTCATCATGTTTATTATCGACGTATAATTCTTTCTTTCTAAAAAATCTCCAATAGTATAGAAAAAGGGTTTGTCTACTGGTACAGTTGGAATATAACTTTCCGTTTCCAATAGTGTTGAGATTGGATTTCCGTTATAAATAATATATTCCGGGACATCAGGAACCTTGAACGATTCGTGCGTTTGCTGCTTTGCAAATTCTGAGATATAGGTAATGGCAGATGCTCGGTTCAGTTTTTCAATAAACATTTTATTTCGAGGATGATTTAAATCAGGAGATACTTCCTCGATAAAATTTACATCATGAATTGTAAGCAGGTACTTGGTGTTATATCGTGGCTCAATTTTAGAGTTTTGATTAACAGAATGCCATAAATCATATTTTTTTAATGTTCTGAAAGTTTTGTATCTGTGGTGTCCCATATACTGGTGATATTTGAATTTACTTCCAAATTCAGCTTTTAAGGGAGAGAGTTTTCCAGCGTTGATATGCAATTCTAAATTGTCAAAAGATAGTTGTTGAAACCCCTTAATAAGTTCATAATTAAAAGTACCAAATCCCGTCGTTCTATTTTTAATATTATGAGTTTCTAACAGTACGCTTTTTTTATCTGACATAAATTTTTTTAACGAAATTACAATAATAATTGGAAGACTAAAATTCTATCTGCATTTTGTTGATTAATAAAAATTTTGATAGAATTGACTACATAGGATTTTTAAAATATGATAAATTAAAATATTTGGACTACTTAGAGATAGTTTTCCTATTCTATTTTTCGATACATCAGCCACAGATTTAAATAACGTTTAAAAATGGCAAAGGAGTGCAGATAGCATAAAATAAAGCCTTCTTTTCCTTCAAGCAAACCTAATTTTACTATGTATTTTTTTAAAAAGTAAAGGTTAGGTAAAATGAAAAAGTGATAAAAATTCGGGCGCTTGTTTTTAGAATAAAGAGCTGTAGCTTCAAGGTTGCTCAATCTATTTAATTTGGCATTATAACTATCAAAACTTTCGTAACCATAATAATCTACAGCATTCTTCAGTTTTTTAATTCTTCCGTTTGTTATAAATCCATTATTTAAAAAATCGGTTCTCTTGTTAAATAATTTAACCGTATCATCTGAATGCCATTCTCCGTATTTTATTTGTTTTCCAAAAAAGAAAAATTTACGCTTAACGGAATAAGCAATTTGAATGTTTGTATTACCAGCTTTCTCTAGGATTTCTTTTGACAGTTCCGGAGTTACGACTTCATCCAAATCAAAAAAAGTAATCCAGTCGTTTGAAGCTTTGCTTATTGCAAAATCTTTTTGATTGGCTAAAGTATCAAATTCTCTTTGAAAAACTGTTACTCCGCATTCTCTGGCGATTTCAACTGTTTTATCCGAGCTGAAAGAATCTATAAAAACAATTTCATCGGCAAAAGACAAACTCTCAACATACCGTTTTACGTTTTCTTCTTCGTTAAAAGTAAGGGCTAAGGCTGTTATTTTTGGTTTCAAATTATTTGATTTCTATTTTTAGATACTTAGGCGCAAATGTAATAAATTTACAGTCATAATTTTAATTGCACTCGCGAAATGACACGTTTACCTATATTGATGTACCATAATGTTTCCGAAGATAAAAACAGTAAAGGACTTACTATTTTTAAGAACAAATTAGAAGAACAATTTGCCTATTTAAACGAAAAAGGATATACAACATATCATTTTTCTGAATTAGAAAATAAAGCTTCAATAAATCCTAAAAGTGTGATTATTACTTTTGATGATGTTACAGTAAATCAATTGGTTTATGCAGTTCCATTATTGGAAAAATACAATTTAAAAGCTACTTTTTTTATTCCGTTTGAATATATAGGAAATGTTGATTTGTGGAATTACGGGAAAGAGAAAATAATGTCTATTGAACAATTGAAAGCATTGGATGGTAAAGTAGAGTTGGGGTTGCATTCATTTGCACATAAAAGATATGCAACCCTGACAAAAGAAGAAATCAATGACGATTTTTCTAAATGCTTCGAAATTATTGAGCAAAATGAATTGAAGGTTTACAATGCTTTAGCATATCCGTATGGAAATTATCCAAAAAAAGAACCTAATAAATCTAAATTTATTGAAGTTTTAAAGCAAAATAATGTAAAAGCAGGATTGAGAATAGGTAATAAAATTAATAAATTTCCTTTTAAAAATCCGTATGAAATTATGCGTATTGATGTAAAAGGAGAAGACAGTTTATTGAAATTTAAACTGAAACTACGTTTCGGGAAATTGAAATTATTTTAATCCTTTTTCAATTAAAATAATTTTGGCATATCTCGAAAAAACACCATAAGCATTAACGCTGGCCAATGCCAGACCGGGAATGCCGTCCATAAAGCCTCTTTTTAAAATATAGGAAGAGAAAAAACGATAAAAAGGTTTGAAGATGAGGTGAAAATAGCTTGCTTTTTTGCCTTTTTTGAAAGCTGTATTGGCCTGAAACCACGCGTATGAATCTTTCTTTTGCAACAGATGAAAAAGCCCTTTGTAGGTGTAATGAATCATGAAATTTTTCAAAGTGCCGACACTTCCCTTAAATAAAAGTTTTTCGTGAACATCTCCTGAGAAAGAAATAGCATCATTTTTTACCAAACGCACTACTTTATCTACTTTATGGTATAAAAAGCGATTCATATAAAAATGGGGAAACTGTAGTTTGTAGCCCTGATGCTTTCCGTTTTCGATAACAGATAAGATTTCAATTTTTAATTTTTGGGAAACGCGTTCATCACCATCAATAAACAAAACCCAGTCACCAGTGGCATAAGAAATAGCATGGTTTTTTTGATTTGAAAAGTTATCGAATTTCCTTTCCAGGACTTTGCATCCAAGAGCTGTTGCTTTTTCTTTGGTTCCGTCCGTGCTATAAGAATCAATTACAATAATTTCATCAGCAAATTCGATCGACTTTATGGCATCCTCAATATAGTCAATCTCGTTGTAAGTGGGAATTATTACAGTTAATTTGCTCATTTTTTTATTTTAGAAAAAAACAAAATTAACAATTTTGGATTATCTTTGCCGTATTATGCAAAAGAATATTTCTGTTATATTATCTCCTAATAAAAAAACTGAAAGACTTAAAAAAGTGCTATTGGGTTACAATACCCAAACGTACAGGAATTTTGAATTGATAATTACTTTTGATCAGGCTGACAGTGAAATAAATAGTTGGCTTCCAGATTTAAAAGAAGACGTTTTTTACACAATAAAAGAAATATATTCAAATGTTGATGAAAATCTGCAAATCGAAAATCTGTTAGAAAACATTGAAACGGATTACATCATTTTTGCAAATAGCAACTCTATTCCCAGATTTGATTTCATAGAGCAGCACGTAAAAAAAAGAGAAGAAGGCTTTTATCTTGTAGGCTCAAAGAATACTATTTCTAAAGAATCTTTTAATAAAATAAATCAACAGGATATTTATTCAGGGGATTGTTTTGAGTTACATTGGCTGAAGGATAACGGAAACAGAAATAATTTTCAGGACAGATTAAGATACTCCAAAGGATTATTTGGTTCTATTTTAAATTTTGTTTTTAGTGATAACTTGAAATTTAATTCGGAAAATGCATCTCTCTGGAAAAAAGATATGATTTATGAAAAGAAATATTTTAATGATGATTTTTTTCAGGATATCATGCAAGCACTGCAAAAAAATAATATCAAAGGAAAACAAATCAAATATACTACAGTTTTAATCGGCTAATTAGTATTATAAATTTATAGAATAATAACAGTTTTTATATACAAACTATGAAAATATCAGTAATTGTAAGTACGTACAATGCAGAAGAATGGTTAGAAAAAGTGCTGATAGGATACAGTGTTCAAACCTATAAAGATTTTGAACTCATTATTGCGGATGATGGATCACGTGCCAGTACAAAAGAACTGATTGATAAATATGCTGCTAATTATCCTGTTCCTGTAAAGCACTTGTGGCACGAAGATTTAGGATACAGACGACAGGAGTTACTTAATGTGGCAATTGTTGATGCAACTTACGATTATATTTTAATGACAGACGGAGATTGTATTCCTCGTCAGGATTTTGTGGAGATTCATGCTAAATATGCCGAAAAAGGAAAGTTTTTGTCAGGCGGATACTGCAAGCTTTCAATGAAGACCAGCAAGCACATTTCAAAAGAAGATATTCTTTCTGGTAGATGTTTCGATGTTAAATGGCTGAAATCTATTGACAAGTTAGGTTTTTCTAATGTACTTAAGATAGGTGCCAATAAATGGGTTGGGGATATATTGGATACCATTTCACCAACAACTCCATCCTTTAATAACTGCAATTCTTCAGGATATAAAGAAGATATGATTGCGGTTAATGGCTATGATGAGAGAATGAAATATGGAGGGCCGGACAGGGAGTTTGGAGAACGCCTTGAAAATTTTGGGATCAAAGGAAAACAAATTCGTCATAAAGCTATAGTTTTGCATTTAGATCATTCACGTGGTTATAAAACACCAGAATCTTTAGCGGCTAATTTAGCCATTAGAAAAGAGGTGAAAGACAAAAAAATAAAAAGAACACCTTTTGGTATTCAAAAATCTGAAAAGTAATATTTATGAAAATATTGATTACGGGAGCTGCTGGATTTATAGCCTCACATCTTTGTGAAAAACTCAAATCACTTGGACATGAGGTTTATGGTATTGATAATTTTAATGATTATTACGATATAAAATTAAAAGAATTAAATGCTTCTGATTTAGCAAATCAGGGAATTTCTGTTTTTAGGAAAGATTTGAACGATGATCTTACCGATGTTTTTGCAGTTCCATATGATTATATTTTTCATTTCGCTGCGCAACCGGGAATTTCTTCCGATACTACTTTAGGAGAATATGTCACAAATAATATTAATGCTACACAAAACCTTTTGGAATCGGTCTTGAAATACAATTCCAATCTTAAATCGTTTGTAAATATTTCAACATCATCTGTTTATGGGATTGAAGCAACCGTTGATGAAACCCAGCTTACAAAACCGGTTTCTTTTTACGGTGTTACAAAATTGGCAAGTGAACAATTAGTGTTGGGATTACAGCGTACAGGAAAGCTAAAAGCCTGTTCTATTCGTTTATACTCTGTGTATGGCCCAAGGGAACGACCTGAAAAATTATATACAAAATTAATTGAAAATCTTTATTACGATAAACCATTTCCGTTATTTGAAGGAAGTGTAAAACACGAAAGAAGTTTTACATACGTAGGCGATATTGTTGAAGGACTTACCGCTATTATTGGCAAAGAAGATACAATTGATGGAGAAATTATCAATCTTGGTACGGATGAGGTAAATACAACTCAGGAAGGCATCCAGGCAGTTGAAGCTATTATGAATAAAAAATTGATAATAGATTATAAACCAGCCAGAAATGGAGATCAGTTACGAACATCCGCAGTTATAGATAAAGCCAGATTATTGTTAGGTTATCAGCCCAAAACAAGTTTAAAACAAGGGCTCCAAAAACAGGTTGACTGGTATTTAGAGAAATTTACATAAAAAAGGTGCTCATTGAGCACCTTTTTTTATAGATTGTTTTTTAAGAAATTGTCAAGCCTTGGAATGATAATTTCAGGAGTAAGCTGTAGATATAATTCGTGTGGATTTTTCTCTATTTTTTTACGTTCTTTTGAATTAAAAGAATTGTATAAGTCAGGTTTTATTTCCAGTAAATGTATTGAATCATGAAGTTTTCCGTCCTCAAAACTGGCCCAGTGCTCCTTGTTTACATATGGAGAAAATATTGTAAAAGTGGGTTTCTTCAAAGCTTTTGCTATATGGACACTTCCGCCTTCATTGGCAACTAAAACATCACATTGATTCATTAATTTTACAAAATCACGAATACTTTTGGCATAAATATCTAAAATGATATTGGACTTGTCATGACACATTTCATATATTTTGTGAGCTTCCTCTTTCTGATGCGGTGCATAATTAAATAGGATATTCACATCATAATGAGCTGTAATAAAATCAATTATTGCTGCTACATATTCGTAGGGCATTGATTTTTGAGGGGTACTTCCCAAAACGCCTAAAACGATTACTTTCTTGTTTTTATGTTTTTCCAGCCAGTCTTCGTTTTTTTCCTTATCAGTCAAAAATAATTTTGGAACATAATCAATAGGCTCAAAATTACCGGCATATTCGAGTAAGTGTACACGATCTTCTATAGCTTTGCCACAAGATTTGTTTGATGACTTTAAAGCTTCTGTAGGATGAGTATAGTAGCCCCAATTGCCTAACTTTTTACGGCTTTTGTGACCAATAGTTTGTTTTGCGCCAGAGAATTTACAAATTAATTTACTCTGTGTTTTAGAATAAGGATCAAAAATAATGTCATATTTTTCTTTTCTGACTTGGCGGATTATTTTAAATAAAACAGGAAGTTTTTTTAATTCCTTATCATTAATAGAAATGATTTTATCAATATTTGGATTGTTTAAAATGACACCATGTGTAAAATCGTAAGCCATAAAATGGATTTCACTGTCAGGATATTTTGCCTTATAATTATTAGCTATTACCGAAGCAATTAAAACATCTCCAATACGCTTATTTTGTATAATTAAAACTTTCTTCATAAAACTATTTCTTGCCGCAAAGTACTATTTTTTATACTTTTAAACCAAATAAAATAATCTATCGTGAAAATTATCCTTCATTCTAAATATAAAAATCAGGAAAATTCTATTCTTCAATTGGTTACTGGTTTTTTAACTGAGGGTGACTTGATTGTTAAAGGCACGAGAAACATCATAAAATCGAATTTCCTTGGTGAAGAAAAGGTAAATATTAAATTTTTTCAAAAACCGGGATGGTTTAAATCTATCATCTATTCTTTTTTCAGAAGTACCAAAGCCAAACGATCATATGATTATGCCAATTATTTGATTGAGCATAACATTTTAACACCTTTCCCAATTGCACATATCGAAAACAGAAGCCGTTTGGGACTTTTGAAAGACAGCTATTATATCTCTAAACACATAGATTATGATTTCACGATCCGGGAATTGATTCACGATCCGTTATTTCCGGAGCGTAATGTAATTTTAGAACAATTTGCCGAATTTACTTTTAAAATGCACGAAGCAAAAGTCAATTTTCTGGATCATTCTCCGGGAAATACTTTAGTTGTAAAAAAAGATTCCGGAAAATATGAATTTTATTTGATTGATTTAAACAGGATGAATTTCAAGAACTTATCTATTGAAGAAAGAATGGATAATTTCAAGAAAATGTGGTTGTCTAAAACGATGGTAAAGGTAATTTCAAATGCTTATGCTAAATTGAGCAATGAATCAGAAGAAAAATTACACGCCATTCTTTTAGAGAAAACGCTACAGTTCAAAAGAAAAATCACCAAGAAAAAATACCTAAAAAGAAAAATTGGCAGAAAATAAAAATTCCAAATTTCAATCGTTACAATTGGAATTTGGAATTTAATATATTGGAATTTGCAGTTTATACTGCTACATCATATTCTCTTAATGCATTGTTCAATGATGTTTTCAAATCTGTTGAAGGCTTACGGGTTCCAATAATCAAAGCACAAGGTACCTGAAATTCACCTGCTGCGAATTTTTTAGTATAGCTTCCCGGAATTACTACTGAACGGGCAGGCACAAAACCTTTCATTTCAACAGGTTCATCACCAGTAACATCAATAATTTTAGTAGAAGCAGTCAAACAAACGTTAGCTCCAAGTACAGCTTCTTTTCCTACGTGAACACCTTCTACAACAATACATCTTGATCCAACGAATACACCATCTTCAATAATGACAGGTGCAGCTTGTAATGGCTCTAAAACACCGCCAATTCCAACACCACCACTTAAGTGTACGTCTTTACCAATTTGAGCACAGCTTCCAACAGTTGCCCAGGTATCTACCATTGTTCCGGCATCAACATAAGCACCAATGTTTACGTAGCTAGGCATCATAATTACGCCACTTGAGATATATGAACCATAACGTGCAGAAGCTCCAGGAACTACACGAACCCCTTTTTCAGCATAATCTCTTTTCAACAACATTTTGTCATTATATTCAAAGATTCCGGCCTCTAATGTTTCCATTTTCTGAATTGGGAAATACATTACAACAGCTTTCTTAACCCATTCATTTACCTGCCATCCGTCACCAATTGGTTCAGCAACACGAAGTTTTCCTGAATCTAATAATTCAATAACTTCTCTGATTGCGTCAGTAGTGGTCGTTTCCTGTAATAAAGCTCTGTTCTCCCAGGCTTGTTCAATTATCGTTTGTAAAGAACTCATAGTAGTTTAAATTTTTGGCAAATATAGGGTATTTGAACAAATTCAAAAATGCAAAACAATTTGAAAATGTTATGAATTTAACTTTTTGTTTTTAATTGAATGCTGTTTTAGTTTTCAACTTCTTTCTTTGCTGCTTTTTTATTTTATAAATATGATAAATATCAGATTTTGAATTTTAAGTTGTCTTTAATTTTGTCCTGTAAATAATGACATATTTTACATTATTATATTTTAACTAATTAACGATTTACACTTTAGATATGAATCAGGAAAATCAGCTCCAAAATCGAATTGCCGTTATTGACAAGGAAGTCACGTGGGACAAAACACAAGTAATCATGAGTAAAACTAATGCTTTTGGGATTATTGAATATGCCAATGAAGTATTTGTAGATGTTTCAGGTTACGAAGATTATGAACTCATGGGTCAGCCACATAATATCATCAGGCATCCTGATATGCCAAAAGTAATTTTTAAAGTGCTTTGGGAGAATCTTAAACAGGGAAAAAATTTTCATGCTATTGTAAAAAACCTGGCAAAGTCCGGAAGATATTATTGGGTTATAACTGATTTTGAGATTGCAAAGGATGAAGATGGAGTAATCGTTAATTATTTTGGAAGAAGACAATCGGTGCCTCAGGAAGTTATTTCGCTGCATATCGAGCCATTATATAAAAAACTGCTGCAAATCGAAGCTGCCAGCGGTGTAGAATTTAGTGAGAAATATTTAATTGGATTCCTTGAAGAAAAAAAGAGGACTTATGTAGAATATATTAAGGAGTTGATTTACGAACATGAAAAAGCTCAGGCGAAATTCAATCAATACGAAATAAAAGACGAGGATGAAGAGGAGGAAAGAGGTTTTTTTAGGAGATTATTTAATAGGTAGAATACTTTTTTAGTTGTTTTAATTTTTGGTTAAATCCGTTTTGAAATGTTCAGAACGGATTTTTTATTTTTTTTAATTAAAATATTACGGTATTAATTCATGATGTATATTTTGTCTTATATCATTTAAAAAACAATCGTGAAGTCACATTTTTATTATTGCTGAGAATGAGAAAATTAAAATAATTATCTTTGATGAAAATTATATAAAATGCCAAGAATTCTTTCCTTAGACTATGGACAAAAGCGAACCGGAATTGCAGTCACCGATGAAATGCAGATTATTGCTTCAGGTTTAACGACGATCCCAACAAACACGCTGATTGATTTTTTGAAGGATTATTTTGCGAAAGAAAAAGTTGAGGCGGTTTTAATTGGTGAACCGAAACAAATGAACGGGCAGCCTTCTGAAAGCGCTTCGATTATTAAAGGATTTGCAACGCATTTTTCTAATATTTTTCCGGATATGAAAGTGGTTCGTGTGGATGAACGCTTTACTTCAAAAATGGCATTTCAGACAATGATCGACAGCGGACTAAGTAAAAAGAAGCGTCAGAACAAAGAACTGATTGATGAAATTTCCGCAACGATTATGCTTCAGGACTATCTTTCTTCTAACCGATTTTAATATTTGCCCCTTTAAATTTCACTTTATTTAGAAAAAATTAAGTTTTTCTAACTTTTATCATGTCAAAAATAATTTTTTTTTGAGATTTTAAGAAGTACCTTTGCATTTTAAATAAAAATACTGTTATGCCTGACAATACAATACGTTCCAATAGTGAAGTAGTGCTTATTGGAGCTGGAATTATGAGTGCTACTCTTGGAGTAATTTTGAAAGAATTACAGCCTGATATTAAGATAGAAATTTACGAAAGATTAGATATTGCTGCAGCAGAAAGTTCTGATGCATGGAATAATGCCGGAACAGGACACTCTGCTTTTTGTGAATTGAATTACACACCCGAAAAAGCAGATGGTTCAGTTGATCCGAAAAAAGCTATCAGTATTGCCGAATCTTTTGAGGTCTCAAGACAGTTTTGGTCTTATTTAGTGCAACAAGATAAAGTTCCTTCACCAGACAATTTTATTAAAAGTGTTCCTCACATGAGTTTTGTATGGGGCGAAAAAAATGTACAATATCTTAAGACACGTTTTGAAGCCTTACAAAAGAATCCTTTGTTTGCCGAAATGCTTTTTAGTACTGATTTCGAACAATTAAAACAATGGATGCCGCTGGTAATGGAAGGCAGGGAACCAAATGAAAAATTGGCTGCGACAACAATGGCTATTGGTACTGATGTGAATTTTGGCGCCTTGACCAGAAGTATGTTTAACTATCTTGAAACACTTGATGGAGTTTCCTTATATTTTAATCATGAGGTTAAAAAGTTAAGACAACGTGAGGATAAGTCATGGAGAATTAAAATTAAGGATGTTGCAACCGGACAAACACGTAAAGCCTATACCAAATTTGTATTTATTGGTGCAGGAGGTGGTTCGTTGCCATTACTTGAAAAAGCAAATGTTCCAGAAGGTCATGGTTATGGTGGTTTCCCGGTAAGTGGGCAGTGGTTAAAATGTACAAATCCTGAAGTTATTGCTAAGCATCAGGCCAAAGTATACGGAAAAGCAAGTGTTGGTGCTCCGCCAATGTCAGTCCCACATATTGATACCCGTGTAATTGATGGTGAAAAAGCATTGCTTTTTGGACCTTTTGCAGGATTTTCAACCCGCTTCCTTAAAAATGGTTCCTACTTAGATTTACCGTTATCCATAAAAGCAAATAACCTGATTCCTATGTTGTCAGCTGGATTCCATAATATTCCTTTGACGAAATATTTAATCGAGCAGGTGAGACAATCTCCTAAAGACAGAATTAAAGCTTTACGTGAATATTTGCCTACAGCGCGATCTAAGGATTGGGTTTTAGAGAAAGCAGGACAACGCGTTCAGGTCATCAAAAAAGATGAAAAAGAAGGCGGTGTTTTAGAATTTGGTACTGAGGTTATCAATACGCATGATGGAACACTGGCTGTTTTATTAGGTGCTTCGCCAGGAGCTTCTACTGCTGTTTCAATCATGATAGATTTAATTGGCAGATGTTATCCGGATCAAATCAAGACACCGGAATGGCAATCAAAATTAAAAAATATGATTCCTTCTTACGGTCAGACTTTAAATGATAAACCGGAACTTTTAGCAAATGTCAGAAAACAAACTGCAGAAGTTTTACAACTTAAATAAAAATATATTTTTAAAACGACAAACCCGGACTAATTAATCCGGGTTTGTTGTTTTTATCTCTTGTGTAATTTTTAAAATCTTTTCGGATAAGTTGCTCATCCAGATCAATTGTTCAATAACCAGTTGAGCCTCCTGCATCTTAGCCTGACGTGTTTCTTTGTCAAGTTCTTCATCTGTTGCTAAACGGGTAAAGTTTTTTCGTTTCATTTCTTCAAATTCTAAAGTAACATCTTCCTTGTCAAAAAAAGTATCGGTTACAATAGTCTGATTTCTTAAAATTGAAACGGCATTGTCCAGATTAGAAAGAATCGTTTTGATGATATAGTTGAATGATTCTGAAGCTGAGGTTGTCTGATGCAATTGAATATAGGTCGACAACGATGTTAACGAAGATAATAATGAATGATTTAAAACCACTAGTTTATTGACTTTTGGCAGAAGCTTTTGTTTCGATTTCGGTTCCTGCATCATTCTCTGAAAAGAGGTCATTAAGTTTCCAATTTCAATAAAAGTGTGTTTTCTTGCCAGTCTGTATGAAGTGGGAACTTCACCTTTTTTATTGTAAAAATCTGCAATTTCCTTAAGATATACGCGATTAGCTTTAATTGAGTTTTCGATATGTATTGGAGTATTGATAAACTCCCATGCCGGCCATAAAAACTGATTGGCCATAAAAGCCAGAATGGCGCCGGCAAGCGAATCCAGAATTCGAAACTGAATTACTTCTTTCACATCAGTAACTAGAATGCCATAAATAAAAACGACATACATCGTAACAAAAGTGGCACTAATTTTATAATTTTTCTGCGCATAGGATAAGCCAAGTAGCATACAAATAATAGATAAAAGACTTAAAACGACGGGATCTTGTACAAAAGAAACAATTCCGAAAGCAAATAATCCACCTAATATAGTTCCGAAAATCCTATTATAGGAACGTTCTTTGGTTAATCCGTAACCCGGCCTCATAATTACCACTATGGTCAGTAAAATCCAATATACATTTTGAAAAGGAAGAAATTTTCCAATAATAAAACCAATCAAAATGGTAATGGTCAATCGCAATGAATGCCTGAAAATAGACGAAGAAAAGCTTAAGTTTTCAGTCAGCGTACGCAAAGGATAATATTGTGGGGTCAGGAATTTTTCTAATTCCTTGTCCTTGTCTTTTAATTTATACGATTGCATGGCCAGAGAAAAGGCGCGCTGTATGATTTTGATTTTTCCAACCTGATTTTTTGCATATTTGAGCATGTTGGTCAACATCAAAACTCCTTCGGCAGCTTCTTCTTTTCCTAACGTTTTTTCATAATCAAAAATGGCAAATTCAAGTGCATCCAATTCATTTTTTAAATCATTCTTATCAATGTATTTGGTGATATGATGTACATTTTTAGATAGTTTTTTTAAGGTTGAAGCCAGTTTGTAGGCAACATTTTGATATGTGCGTAAAACATTGGGATGTTTATCAAATTTATCATGAAGCTTGCTATGGTCAAAAGAAGTATATAAGGCCAATTCCTGAATTTCCACAAGGGTGATAAAAACCAACAGCATTTTGCGGTTTTGACTGCTTCCTACCGTAGCGGTCTGGTTTCCAAATAAGACTTCACGCAAATCTTCATGAATCTGATTCAGTTCGACCTGAATTGTTAGCTGTTTTTCAATAATTTCTTTTCTGTCCGCTTCGGGATTCCATAGATCTCCCCTTAATTTTAAGTATTTTGCGGTTAATCGTATTCCTTCAGCAATTTGAAGTTCAATATATTTATAAGGCTGGGCAAAATGAAATATCAGGGATACAATTAAATACAATATTCCTCCAATAAAAATATAAGACGAATAATAGACGGCTTCCATACCCTGATGGAGATGTCCAAAAGACAATGAAATTGATAATAAAGCCGAAAATGAAACCAAAGTCGCCCTTTGCCCATAAACCGAAATCATCGAGCACAAAAATAATAAGAGTGCCAGAAAGGGATAAAATAGATAAGGGAAAGGATAGGCTAGATTTACTAGTAAGTTGACTCCGGAAACGATAAAAGAAGCAACAATCAATCCTTTTATCTTATGGCTCAGTGTACTCGGAATATCACTTGGATACGTGTAAAAAGCACCAAGCGCAATAGTAAAACCAATTTCAAAATAACCTAAAAAGTGAAAAGTCAAAACAGGAATGACTGATGCAATAGTTACTTTTGAGGCGTTTAAAAATGAGGTACTGTTGGTAAATTTGGCAATACTATCGAGCATATAAATTGGTTTACAAGCAAAGGTAAGAATTGTACGAATCAATTTGGCATAATTATAGCTTTGATTTTAAGACTGGCAAAAAATACAAGATAATATGTTATTTAGAAATATTCATTGACTATTTTTTACTATTTTTGCGACCTGAATTCAGCGTATTAAATTCAGAGTTTTCAGTAGATAAATTACATAAAATAATACAAATGATTTTACCAATTGTAGGATATGGTGATCCGGTTTTAAGAAAAGTAGGTGAGGCAATTACGCCAGAATATCCAAACTTAAAAGAGACAATAGCAAATATGTACGATACGATGTACAACGCATACGGAGTAGGACTTGCTGCACCTCAGGTTGGTATTGCCATTCGTTTGTTTATTATTGATACGACTCCTTTTAGCGATGATGAGGATTTACCTGTCGATGAACAAAAAGAATTAAAAGGTTTTAAGAGAACTTTTATCAATCCCAAAATTGTAAAAGAAGAGGGAGAAGAATGGAGTTTTAATGAAGGATGTTTGAGTATTCCTGATGTACGTGAAGATGTGTACAGAAAACCTACAGTTACTATCGAATATTGCGAGGAAGATTTCGTAATGAAAACGGAAGTTTTCGATGGCTTGATTGCAAGGGTAATTCAGCATGAATATGACCACATTGAAGGTGTTTTGTTTACAGATAAAATTTCATCTTTAAAGAAGCGTTTAATTCAGAAAAAATTAAAAAATATAACCGAAGGCAAAACATTTCAGGAGTACAGAATGAAATTTGCTGCTGCCAAAAAAGGAAGATAAAAATATAATTAAAGAAATTCTTAATACTAATTTTAATAACATGAATTTAGATAAAATTTTAGCCATTTCCGGAAAACCGGGTTTATATGTATTAAAGGTACAAACTCGTACAGGTTTTGTAGCAGAATCATTATCAGACGGAAAAAAAATTACGGTAAACTTAAAAAGTAATGTGAGTTTATTGTCTGAAATTTCAATCTACACTTACGAAGGTGAAAAACCATTGACTGAAGTGATGCAGCGTATCGCTGTTAAAGAAAGTAAAGGTCAGGCTATTTCCCACAAAGAAGATAATGCAAAATTAACTGCTTATTTTAAAGAAATTTTACCGGAATATGACGAAGAAAGAGTGTATCCTTCTGATATAAAAAAAGTATTAAACTGGTACAATACGCTTCAGGCAAAAGGTCTGGTTACTGATGAGGCGCCTGCAGCAACTTCAACAACTGAAGAAATTGCGGTAGAAGAGGAACCAGTGAAAAAAGCACCGGCTAAAAAAGCAAAAGCTAAAAAGGAAGAATAATAATTTTTCACATTTCAATATATTAATCCTGTCAAGATGTTTTTCCTGACAGGATTTTTTACTTTTACATTATTCATATTCCAGATCACAACAGAAAATTAAAAAAATGAGCAAACAACTTCAACTTCAGGCTTTCGAAAGATTACTAATTATAATGGATGAACTGCGCGAACAATGTCCGTGGGACAAAAAACAAACTTTGCAAACGCTTCGCCATCTAACAATTGAAGAAACGTATGAATTAGGCGATGCCATCCTGGACAATGATCTCAATGAAGTCAAAAAAGAACTGGGTGACTTGCTTCTTCATATTGTTTTTTATGCGAAAATTGGAAGTGAAACCAAGGATTTTGACATCGCTGATGTGTGCAATGAAATTTGTGATAAGCTGATTCATCGCCATCCCCATATCTACAGTGATACGATTGTAAAAGATGACGAAGAAGTTAAACAAAATTGGGAAAAACTAAAATTAAAAGAAGGTAAGAAATCTGTTTTGGAGGGTGTTCCGAAAAGTTTGCCTGCATTGGTAAAAGCAAGCAGGATCCAGGATAAGGTAAAAGGGGTAGGTTTTGACTGGGAAGAACCACATCAGGTTTGGGATAAGGTTCAGGAAGAACTGCAAGAGTTACAGGAAGAAGTTAAAGTTGGAGATCAGGATAAAATTGAAGCTGAATTTGGAGATGTTTTATTTTCTATGATTAACTATGCAAGATTTCTAAATGTGAATCCTGAAGATGCTTTAGAACGTACCAATAAAAAATTCATAAAACGTTTTCAATATTTGGAAAGTAAAGCGGGTGAATTAGGAAAACCATTGTCAGATATGACGCTGGCTGAAATGGATGTATTCTGGAATGAAGCTAAAAAGCTGTAAAAAAAAAGAGACTCAATTATGAGTCTCTTTTCCGAATTAAATAACCAACGCTTAAATACAATCCTGAATTATTTTTAACCATTTTTTTGCAAATTCATGATCCTGATACACACTAATTTGTTTAATGCGGTCATCGTCAAAATCATAAAACGGAATTGTAATTTTTTTAGAAGTTTCATTTGTAATGAACTCAAAATCAATTTTTACAATTGAATCAGATCTTCCTTCTGTAGTGAGAATCAATTTACAGGAAGAAACTGTTTTTAAATCAACAAAGGTACATTCATCCTGATTGGCATTAAAGTTCATCAATATAAACTTCTTGTTTTTCGTGTCAATCGTAAGGGTTTTTTTATTTTGAGATTCAGTCAGATCAAATTCCTGTGGATTTGAAGGATTGAATTTCTTTTTTATTTCTAAAATTTTAGTTTTGTTTGCGGCACTCGAACGTGCAGAATAATATATTGGAATAGCGACTATTATCGCAATCACAATGCCTATAATGGTGATAGTTGAATCCATGATTTTAATTTGATAAATAGTAAATGAAATGGTAAGCTGTTTTCAGATTGAAACAGTTTAACTTTTTTTGAAAGAAAGAATTCTTCCGCTAGTTCACGTATTTAATTACCAAAAATAATGGAAAGGGTAGAGCAGTAATGAAACTTTTTTGCTTTGAAGAGAGTATTGATTTGTAAAATTAGATACTGATTTTACAGCTTGATGCTGTGGAATTAAAACCAATAAAGAGTCAAACCATTTGATTAATCCTGACTGACTTGGTTTGATGTTTGCTGTAAAGTGATAACTTGTTTGCGGCTGAATGAAATCAGAGGTATCGACATGGTCTTTTGAGAAATTCGTATCCGATTTTTCAGTTTCAATCTTTTGTACAGGAACCTGTTCTGCCTGAATGGCAAAAAAAGCAATGCTTAAAAGTGATATAAAAATAATGGTTTTACGAATCCGGTTCATGGTGGCGAATTTAATTCATAAAACGCAATTAAAGAAATTTTAAAGAATTAATTAACTTTTGAAATTGAAGTTTTTATCCTCAAGAATTTTTTATTCCCTGAGGATAAAAAAAACAAGTTATTGTTGCATTTTAAAATAATAATCAGCAGAGTGCTTTCCACTTCCATAAAGAAGGAAGAAAATACAAATCAAAGTTACCAGTATTGCCAGTATCAAACTTTCTGATTGCATATTCCCCATAGAATTTACGAGAATCGCGCCAAATAGTATAGGTAGCTGAGCAGCAATAGCCCATCGGGTCAATAATCCAAAAACAATCATTACACCGCCAATCAGGTGTGCTGGTGCTATATAGTGAAGAAGAAACATTCCACCTCCAAATTGATCTATTGGAGAAATTAATTCATGTAAATACTGAGCATTCGTTACAAATGAAATTCCTTTCATAAACAGAAAAATACCCAATACGATTCGTACTAAATCAATAGGCAAATAAGTATGCGCGTTGGCCCACTTATTCAGGCTTTTTACATTTTCCATGATACTTAGTGATTAAGGATAATGTACTAAGGTAGTGATTTTTATTGATTTTTTATTTTAAATGCCTGAAAATAAGATTTTTATATTTTTTTTTGTCTTGATTTAAGAATAATAGATTAAACCTGAATGACGCCTAAGTTAAATGGTTTTTGAATTGGGGAATGGTCTGCCGCTTCAATTCCCATAGAAATCCAGGTCCGTGTATCTAAAGGATCAATAATGGCATCAGTCCACAATCGGGAAGCAGCGTAATACGGAGAGGTTTGCTCATCATAACGTGCTTTTATTTTATTGAACAGATCTGCTTCTTTGGCTTCGTCAATAATTTCTCCTTTGGCTTTAAGCGAAGAAGCTTCTATTTGCGCAAGAACTTTGGCAGCCTGAGTTCCGCCCATTACGGCTAATTCTGCACTTGGCCAGGCAAATATTAATCTCGGATCATACGCTTTACCGCACATGGCATAGTTTCCTGCACCATAAGAATTTCCAACGATTACCGTGAATTTCGGAACAACTGAATTACTTACGGCATTTACCATTTTGGCACCATCCTTTATAATTCCGCCATGCTCAGATTTAGAGCCAACCATAAAACCCGTAACGTCCTGTATAAAAACTAAAGGTATTTTCTTCTGATTGCAATTCGCAATAAAACGGGTAGCTTTATCTGCACTGTCCGAATAGATTACCCCGCCAAACTGCATTTCCCCTTTTTTGGTTTTGACTACTTTTCTCTGGTTGGCTACAATTCCAACTGCCCAACCGTCGATTCTGGCGTAACCGGTAATAATGGTTTGACCGTAACCGTCTTTGTAAGCTTCAAATTCTGAATTATCAACCAGACGATTGATGATTTCCATCATGTCATATTGTTCATTTCTCGCTTTCGGCAGAATTCCGTAAATGTCTTTTGGTTCTAAAGCGGGTTTTTCAGCTTTGATTCGGCTGTAACCTGCTTTATCATAATTGCCAATTTTATCAACGATATTTTTAATTTTATCCAAGGCATCTTTATCATCTTTGGCTTTATAATCAGTAACGCCAGATATTTCGCAATGTGTAGTAGCTCCGCCTAAGGTTTCGTTGTCAATAGTTTCACCAATTGCAGCTTTTACCAAATAACTTCCTGCCAGGAAAATACTTCCGGTTTTGTCAACAATCAAAGCTTCATCGCTCATGATTGGTAGATACGCTCCTCCGGCAACACAGCTTCCCATTACGGCCGCAATTTGGGTAATTCCCATGCTGCTCATTTGGGCATTGTTTCTAAAAATGCGGCCAAAATGTTCTTTGTCCGGGAAAATTTCGTCCTGTAGAGGCAAATAAACACCGGCACTATCCACAAGGTAAATAATGGGCAATCTGTTTTCCATTGCAATTTCCTGAGCGCGTAGGTTTTTCTTTCCTGTAATAGGAAACCAGGCACCCGCTTTTACAGTAGCATCATTTGCCACAACAATGCATTGCTTGCCTCTGATGTATCCTATTTTGATAACAACTCCTCCAGAAGGACAGCCTCCATGTTCAGCATACATGCCTTCTCCAACAAAACCTCCAATTTCTATACTTTTAGCATTGTCATCCAACAAATAATCGATTCGCTCACGCGCCGTCATTTTTCCTTCGGCATGCAATTTTTGAATACGTTTTTCTCCACCGCCTAATTTTACTTTGGCAAATTTTTGTTTAAGTTCTGAAAGTAATAGTTTATTGTGATCTTCGTTTTTATTGAAGTTTAAATCCATGAGATATTGATGTTTTTACAAAATAGTGTTGGCTAATTTACAAAATCAATTGAAATCCACATAATAAAATCTTTTTTGGAATGGAATTAAAAATGTGTTTTGATATCGAAAAATTAAATAGTACTTCAATTTAATAAATAACATATTCAGAAATTGTTATAAACGAAAAAACAGAAGCATAGCTTCTGTTTTTTTATATGTTATTGCGAAATTATTTTTTAGAATCACACACCATTCGTTTTAAAATTGCCCATTGTTTCAAAGCATCACGGGCTTCAACTGCAGGGTAACCCAACATGGTTTTTCCTGCCGGAACATCGCCCGTTACACCAGAGCCAGCGCCAACAATTGCACCGTCACCAATTGTAGTATGATCTTTTATAGAAGCACTTCCGCCAATAATTACACCATTCCCTAAAGTTACAGAACCAGCTAAGCCGCTATTTCCTGCCATAATACAGAATTTCCCTAGCTGGCTGTTATGTCCTATCTGAACCAGATTGTCAATTTTGCATCCATCACCTAGAACAGTTGAACTGAATTTTCCACGATCGATACATGAATTCGCTCCAATTTCAACTCCATTTCCAATAATTACATTTCCGATTTGCGGAATTTTAACCAATCCTTTTTCTTTACACGGACGAAATCCAAAACCATCTGCACCTATAGTTGCATTGGGATGAATGATACAATCGCTACCAATATGACAACGTTCACGTACAACTGATCCTGACCAGATAATAGTATTTTTTCCAATAGTGCACTCGTCTAAAATAGTTACATTTGGATAAATAGTCACATTTTCAGCAATTTCAACTTTAGGACCAATATAACATCCGGCCCCAATGCGGGCACCTTCGCTAATAACAGCCGTTTCATCAATAGTTGCTGTTTTATGAATATTATTGTGGAATATAGGGGTAGGTGGAGCAAAAAGAGCCAATATTTGGGACATGGCCAAATCAGCATTTTTTACTTTAATAAAAGCACGATTTTCACCAGGTTCAATTGAAATATCCTCATTAACAACAGCTACAGATGCTTTTGAGGATGACCAGAACTTTTCATATTTTTTATTACCTATAAATGAAATTTCCGATATAGTGGCTTTTTCCAATTGTTCGGTTGCAGTTATACTTTGAGAAGTAGTGCCGTATATTACGCCATTAATCACTTCGTTAATTTCTTGAATGGAATAGGATTTCATTGAATGAATTAAATAAGATTTAGGTTTAATTTTCGCCAAATAAAATCAATTAGATTTAAACTACCTAATCTTATTTTTAAGTTTTTAAATATTATTTTGAATAATTGTTCGAATGATTAAAATTTAACGTTAAAATTACTAAAATTTTAACCCTTTTGTAATTATTTGAAGTTATACTGACTTTATGATTTGCCGGAATAAAGAATTTGCAGGCGTCTTTATTTTTGAAGCATTATAATTAAATGATTATTAATTAGCTGATTATGAAAAAAATTATAAAGTTTAAGAAATGTGTATTTTAAGACTTGTGGAGGTAAGTGTTCCTGTGTTTCAATTAAAATTCAGAATATTTGAAAATTAATTTTCGATGTTGGTAAAAGAATTTTTCTTTTCTATTTCAATAAACCTAGCATTAAAAAACGAATGAAATATTATATAATATTTATTTTTAGTTAATGTATTAATTATTGATTTTTATAAAAAATTATTAGTAAGATAAATTTTAAAAATTATTTCAATGTCTATTTCGGATTGCGTTGTAATAAAAAAGAGCGATTTCCTTTTTTAAAGAAATCGCTCTTTTAAATAGTTGTATTCAATTATTCTTTTATTTTGGATAAGGAAATTGCATTGATGCAATACCGTAAACCGCTAGGTTCAGGTCCATCAGGAAAAACGTGTCCTAAATGGGCATCACAGCTATTACAGACTACTTCTACACGAATCATTCCGTATGTTTTGTCAGCATGATAAGCAATGGCATTTTCCTGAATAGGCTGTGTAAATGATGGCCATCCGGTTCCTGATTCAAATTTTTCACTGGCATCAAAAAGCAAAGTACCGCAACATTTGCACTCATAAAGTCCAGGCTCAAATAAACTGCAAAGTTCTGAACTAAAGGATCTTTCAGTGCCTTTTAAACGTGTTACCTGATATTCTTCAGGAGTTAAAAGCTGTTTCCATTCTTCTTCGGTTTTTTTTACTGTTTTTTCAGGAGTTGGATTTCCTTTGTTAGTGTACCGAATTATATCTGACCATTTAATCATAATGCTGTATTTTAAAATGAAGTTTATTGAAATGA
>Ga0247809_1000201_pt1 | contig 31790 bp, 26 predicted proteins | sample UWRJL104311B1_FD_180951 | JGI IMG/M metagenome (GOLD analysis project Ga0247809, IMG submission 180951) | Plant litter microbial communities from Arlington Agricultural Research Station in Wisconsin, United States - UWRJ-L104-311B-1 | ecosystem: Environmental > Terrestrial > Plant litter >...
AAGAGAGTTAAGTAATTAGTTTTATTACACATAAAAGTGTCTAAATTATAAATTTAAGATGGCGGAAATCAAACCTGCTGAAATTTCAGCAATATTAAGAAAGCAAGTAGAAGGTTTTGAATCTGGTGCTACACTAGAGGAAGTAGGAACTGTACTTCAAGTTGGAGACGGTATTGCTCGTATTTACGGGCTGTCGAATGTTCAATATGGTGAGTTAGTTGAATTTGAAAACGGACTTGAAGCTATTGTATTGAACCTTGAAGAAGACAATGTTGGTGTGGTACTTTTAGGACCATCAACAGGAATCAAAGAAGGATCAACAGCAAAAAGAACACAACGTATCGCTTCTCTTAAAGTAGGTGAGCAAATGGTAGGACGTGTAGTAAACACTCTTGGTTTTCCAATAGATGGAAAAGGACCAATTGGTGGTGACTTATACGAAATGCCTTTAGAAAGAAAAGCTCCGGGAGTTATTTTCCGTCAGCCAGTAACTGAGCCATTGCAAACAGGTATTAAGGCAGTAGATGCTATGATTCCGGTTGGTCGTGGACAACGTGAGCTTGTTATTGGTGACCGTCAAACAGGTAAATCAACTGTTTGTATCGATACCATCTTAAATCAAAAAGAATTTTACGATGCAGGAAAACCTGTATTCTGTATATATGTTGCAATTGGGCAAAAAGCTTCAACTGTAGCAGGAATCGCTAAAATGTTAGAAGAAAAAGGTGCAATGGCTTATACCGTTATTGTTGCTGCAAATGCTTCTGATCCAGCTCCAATGCAAGTTTATGCTCCTTTCGCAGGTGCTGCAATTGGAGAATACTTTAGAGATTCTGGTCGTCCTGCACTTATTGTGTATGATGATTTATCTAAACAAGCTGTTGCTTACCGTGAGGTTTCTCTTTTATTAAGAAGACCACCAGGACGTGAGGCATATCCTGGAGACGTTTTCTACTTACACTCTCGTTTATTAGAGCGTGCTTGTAAAGTAATTGCTGATAACGGTATTGCTAAAAACATGAATGATTTACCAGATTCGCTTAAGTCTATCGTAAAAGGTGGTGGTTCATTAACTGCATTGCCAATTATCGAAACTCAGGCTGGTGACGTTTCTGCATATATTCCAACAAACGTAATTTCGATTACAGATGGTCAGATTTTCCTTGATGGAGATTTGTTCAACTCTGGAGTTCGTCCTGCGATCAACGTAGGTATCTCTGTATCTCGTGTTGGAGGTAATGCACAGATTAAATCAATGAAAAAAGTTTCAGGAACTTTAAAATTAGACCAGGCTCAATTCCGTGAATTAGAAGCTTTCGCTAAATTTGGTTCTGACTTAGATTCAGTTACTTTAAACGTAATTGAAAAAGGAAAAAGAAACGTTGAGATCCTAAAACAAGGATTAAACGATCCTTATACAGTTGAAAATCAAGTGGCTATTATTTACGCTGGATCTAAAAACTTATTAAGAAACGTTCCTGTAAATAAAGTAAAAGAATTTGAAGCTGATTTCTTAGCTTACTTAAACAGTAAACATAAAGATACACTTAACGCGTTGAAAGCTGGTAAATTAGATGATAACATTACTGATGTTATTGAAAAAGCAGCAAAAGAAATTTCAGCAAAATATAACTAATTAGAGAATTCGATGATTAGATAATTAGAAAATGTCTTCGATTTTTTTTAATTATCTAATTTTCAAATTGTCACATTTTCTCATTAACAAATGGCAAATTTAAAGGAAATCCGTAATAGAATTACTTCCGTTTCATCGACGATGCAAATTACATCGGCTATGAAAATGGTTTCTGCTGCAAAGCTTAAGAAAGCACAAGATGCAATCACTGCAATGCGCCCTTATGCCGAGAAATTAACCGAGTTGTTACAAAATCTCTCTGCTACACTTGAAGGTGAAGTTGGAGGAGATTACACAACACAGCGTGAAGTAAAAAAAGTATTGCTTGTTGCCATAACTTCAAACAGAGGTTTATGCGGTGCTTTCAATACGAATGTAATTAAAGAGATTAAAAGCCGTACAGAGTTTTATGCAGGTAAACAAGTTGATGTTTTTGCCATTGGTAAAAAAGGAAATGATGTTTTGAGCAAAACTCATAAAGTTCACGGTCATCATAATGCAATTTTTGATCATTTGACTTTTGATAATGTTGCCGGAATCGCAGATAATTTAACTGAAAAATTCTTGACTGGAGAATATGACAGAATTGAATTGATTTACAATCAGTTTAAAAATGCTGCGACTCAAATTGTTCAGACTGAGCAGTTTTTGCCATTAGCTCCAATTAAATCTGATGTACCGGTTACTGCAGGAGATTACATTTTCGAACCTTCAAAAGAAGAAATTGTGTTGACTTTGATTCCTAAATCATTAAAAACACAATTATACAAAGGGATTCGCGATTCATTTGCTTCAGAACACGGAGCACGTATGACAGCAATGCATAAAGCAACTGACAACGCAACTGAATTAAGAAACCAATTGAAATTAACTTATAATAAAGCACGTCAGGCTGCTATTACTAACGAGATCTTAGAGATTGTTGGTGGAGCAGAAGCATTGAACGGATAATAATTTATAATGCCCATAAAAAAAAGCCAACTATTAAGTTGGCTCTTTTTTTTATGCGAAAAACTCTGTCTGAGTACTATATTAATTTTAAAGTGTAGTGTTAAAATGGGGTGATTCCTGAGAATTGTTTCCCAAGAATCAATTCCATTTTACACATTCATAACGGATTTTCACCGTTTGCTTTGTTTTTTATGGGAACAAACTAGCTTTATCAATCCCAATGCTTCGTTTTTTTGTTTGGGTTACACAGCTGTCTCAATCCCATGCTTTGTTGTTTAGGTACAAATAGCTAAATCCCTGTTATGCTTTTGTTTTTTTATTAGGTTATACAGCTGATTCATCCTATTGCTTTGTTATTTTGAGGGAACAATTAGCTTTATAAATCCCTATTATGCTTTGTTTTTTTATTAGGTTACACAGCTGATCAATCCTATTGCTTGTTATTTTGAGGGAACAATTAGCTTTATATCCCTATTATGCTTTGTTTTTTTATTAGGTCACACAGCTGATCAATCCTATTGCTTTGTTATTAAGGGAACAAACTAGCTTTATCATCCCAATGCTTTGCTTTTTTTTAGGTTGCACAGCTGATTCATCCTATTTGCTTTGTTATTTTGAGGGAACAAATTAGCTTTATTATCCCGGGCTTTGTTTTTTTGAGGGTTACAAATTAGCTGCATCAATCCCTTATTATTTAAAAACAAAAAAGACTTTTTAGTAATTATTATAAGAATTAAAACAGTCTCATTTTGTTAATACAAATATTTAAAAATAACATTGTACTCACAATACCCACATTTAGTGATTTTTATTGAGAGTGTTTTTTGAATTTTTTAACTAAAAAGTAGGATATTAAATAGGGGGTCAGGTAATAACAAAAAACAGTTAATTATATCTAAGTTTCTGATTATTAGATAAAAAAACAATGAAATTGCGGAGGGCGATGTCAAAATTTTAGATCAAATTGGAAAACAATTTGTCTTTTAGCAAAAGTAATTTTCATAGAAGAGTTGAAAATTATTTTAAAAAAGTAATTAGAATTATAAAATGGTGATTCCCAATTTATCCAAAAACCGAGAATCAATACCATTTTATAAATAATGACAGATAATAATCTGCAATGCTTTGTCTTTCGTGGGAACAAACTAGCTTTATTAGTCCCAATGCTCTGTTTTTATAAGGGTTACAATACAGCAGAATCAATCCCTAATGCTTTGTCTTTTATGGGAACAAACTAGCTTTATTAGTCCCAATGCTATGTTTTTATAGGGTTACAATACAGCAGAATCAATCCCTTGTGCTTTGTCTTTTATGGGAACAAACAAGCTTTATTAGTCCCGATGCTTCCTTTTTTATAAGGGTTGTATTTAGCTTTCTCAATCCCTGTGAAGCAAATTTAGGTAGACATACAGGAAAATGTTTTATATAATTTTTAAGTATTATTATATATTTTACATTTCTTAAGTATTATATATTCAAAAACACCTGCATTTCAGTCATTTAAACGGTAATTAACGGAATTAACTAACAATTAATATTTTAAAACTAGGGTTTATAACCTTTTGATAAAATATACTATTAAAGGATTTTATCGTTTTAATTGAAGCAATAACTATAATTATAAAGAAAAGAATGGTTATTTTTGTTTTATAAACTTTATTATAAAATTATTTTGGGATTATATAAAAATCTATTCAAACAGACGGCTATTTATGGATTAGCGACAGTTTTACCCCGAATGCTTAGTTTTTTGTTGGTTAGATTGTATACAGGTATTTTGCCAACAGCAGAATATGGGGAAGTTTCAATTGTTTTGTCCTGGATGGTATTTTTTAATGTAATACTTTCCTATGGTATGGAAACCGCTTTCTTTAGGTTTTACAGTGCTGAAGAAGACAAAAAAAATGTAATCGCAACAGCCACAATATCTATATTTTGGTCCTCAATAGGTTTTCTGTTTGCAGCCTTAATTTTTAGAAACACTTTAGCTAACTGGGCTGAAGTTGATGCGCAATATATAACGTATTCTGTATGGATTTTGGTGTTAGATGCCTTAGTTTTGGTTCCTTTTTCTAAATTGCGTGCTAATCAGAGACCAATAGTTTATGCTGTAATCAAAATCGGTAATGTTGTTGTAAACTTGTTATTGAATCTTTTCTTCTTATTGTATCTGCCTAAAATTGCAATAGCAAATCCCGGTTCAGTGTGGGATAATTTATACATAGAGAATTTTGAAATAGCGTATATTTTTATTGCCAATTTAATAGCAAGCTTATTAACTTTTATCGTTTTGTCTCCCAATTATCTTTTACTGGGAAGAAAATTTGATCCGGTTCTTTGGAAAAAAATGATGCGATACGGATTACCCATTTTAGTTGCCGGTATTGCATTTGCGGTAAATGAACACTTTGATAAAATATTATTAGGTTATCTGCTGCCTGAAAATCTTGCAAAATCAGAAGTCGGTGCGTATTCAGCATGTTATAAATTAGGATTATTTATGGTTTTGTTTGCAACAGCTTTCAGACTCGGAATTGAACCATTCTTTTTCAGCCATGCAAAAAACGAAAATGCACCTCAAACCTACGCTGTAATTACAAAATATTTTGTAATTTTTGGTTCTTTGATTTTATTGGGTGTGATTGTTTTTGCCGATCTTTTAAAGTTTCTTTTGCTTGATAATAAATCTTATTGGGAAGCGATGAAAGTTGTACCATTGATAATTTTGGCAAATTTCTTTCTAGGAATTTACAACAATTTATCAGTTTGGTATAAATTGACAGACAAAACCAAAATAGGAGCTTATATTTCAATTATAGGGGCTATTGTAACCTTGGGATTAAACTATTTATTAATTCCAAAATACAGTTATTACGGTTCAGCAATTGCCACTATTTCAGCTTATGGAAGCATGATGCTGATATCCTATATTTTAGGAAACAAATACTATCCCATACCTTATGACATGAATAAAATCGGAGCATATTTAGGAATCTCAATTGCATTTTCAGCTGTTTCCTTTTACGGATTCAGAGAAAATTATTTTGTTGGAATTTCGTTACTTTTATGCTTTGTTTATTTTATTTATCATAACGAAAAAGATACCATCAAAGGAATTATGAGTAAAAAATAATTTCTTCTTAAATCAATTTTACTTTTTTTATCTTTTAACATAAACATGAAAATACAAATCATTAATAAATCGCAGCACGAATTACCAAACTATGAAACAATTGCTTCAGCAGGAATGGATTTGCGTGCTAATTTATCTGAATCAATAACACTAAAACCATTAGAAAGAACGATTGTAAAAACCGGACTTTTTATTGAATTGCCAATCGGATACGAAGCACAAGTTCGTCCAAGAAGTGGTCTGGCAGCTAAAAAAGGAGTTACCGTTCTTAATTCTCCAGGTACTGTTGATGCTGATTACAGAGGAGAAATAGGTGTAATTTTAGTAAATTTATCTAATGAAGATTTTGTAATCGAAAACGGAGAAAGAATTGCACAGTTAATTATTGCCAGACACGAAAGGGCCGAATGGGATGAAGTTGAAGAACTTTCAGTAACAACAAGAGGCGAAGGCGGATTTGGAAGTACAGGAGTAAAATAAAAATTTAATAATTTAAAGATTCAAATAATGTAAGATTTATAATCTTTCATTTTTCGAATTTTTTAATCTTTCAATAAAAAAAATGAAAATAATCGTTCCAATGGCGGGTCGCGGATCAAGACTCAGACCACATACCTTAACAATCCCAAAACCATTAATTCCTGTTGCAGGAAAATCTATTGTACATCGTTTAGTTGAAGATATTGCCAAAATTTTAAAACAACCAATCGAAGAAGTAGCTTTTATTTTAGGAGATGAAGCTTTTTTTGGTGATGATCTTGTAGCAAGTTTAGAAGAACTGGCACAGAGTTTGGGAGCCAAACCATCAATTTATCGTCAGGATTTGCCTTTGGGAACAGGACACGCTATCATGTGTGCTAAAGATTCTTTATCGGGACCAGCAGTTATCGCTTATGCAGATACTCTAATCAGAGCAGACTTTGAGTTAGATTCTGCTGCAGATGCTGTAATTTGGGTAAAACAGGTTGACGAACCTGAAGCATTTGGTGTTGTTAAATTAAATTCGAATAATGAAATCATAGAATTGGTAGAAAAGCCAAAAGAGTTTGTAAGTGATTTAGCTGTTATTGGAATCTATTATTTTAAGGAGGTCAGTGATTTGAAAAAAGAACTTCAGGGAGTTTTGGACAATAATATTCAAAACGGAGGAGAATATCAAATCAATGACGGAATCAAAGCGATGATGGCTAACGGAAAAGTTTTCAAGACCGGAAGTGTTGATGAATGGATGGACTGCGGAAATAAAAATGTTACGGTTGAAACCAATTCCCGAATGTTAGGATTTTTGCATAATGATGGGGAACATTTAGTTGATTATGATGTAAAATTAGAGAACTCAACAATCATTCCGCCTTGTTATATTGGAGAAAATGTAGTTTTGAAAAATGCAACTGTAGGACCAAATGTTTCCTTAGGAAAAGGGACTCATGTTGAAAACAGTACAATTAAAAACAGTCTGGTTCAAACAAATTCACATATAAAGAATGCCAATTTAGACAATGCGATGATTGGAAACCATGTTAGTTATGATGGTAACTTTACCAGTATCAGTATTGGTGACTATTCTGTTTTAGAATAAAATGATAATTTAATATGAAATTGTGTAAATGACAAAAGGGAGAGTTATAGTATTTTTATTTTTCGGGTTGCTTGTCAATTCAGCTTCGGTTGTGGCTCAAACAGAACCGGAAGATATTGCCATGGCAATCGATGAATATCAGGACTCTTTTTATGAATCATTAAAACAGAAAGGAATTGAAAATTATGACAAAGCTATTGTATCTTTAGAAAAGTGCATCAAATTAAAACCAAATGACGCTGTTGCCTATTTTGAATTGGGTAAAAATTATTTAAAACTAAAGGATTATCAAAGTGCTCAAAGTGCATTTGAGAAAGCCACTCAATTAGATCCAAAAAACAAATGGTATTGGTTGGGAATTTACGATATGAGTTTTGAAACGAAAAATTATCCTCTGGCCATTGAAACAATCCAAAAAATCATTCCGTTTGACGAAGAGTATAAGGATGATCTGATTACGCTTTATATGGTTACCAATCAGTTTGACAAGGCACTTTTGACGATCAATGAAATGAATGAAAAGTTCGGCAAGTCGGGAGAAAGGGAGAATTATAAATTGCAGATTTTATCACAGGGAAAATATCAGAATACCGAAATTGATAATTTAATCAGCCAGATTAAACAAAATCCAAAGGAAGAATCCAATTACGTAAACCTGATTTTTTTATATTCAAAAGCCGATCAGACAGATAAGGCTCTGGAGACAGCAAAACAATTAGCAAAGGAACTTCCAAATTCAGAATGGGGTCAGGTTAGTTTGTTTAAAGGATATTTAGACCAAAATCAAGCGGATAAGGCAATAAAATCAATGAATATGATTTTATCAAGTTCAAAAATTGATTCAAAAATTAAACACAGGACACTGAATGAATTTTTGATTTACGTAAATAAAAATCCGCAATATGCTCCTGATCTGGAAAAAGCAATTGGATATTTTGATAACGACAAAGAAGTTGATGTTGCAAAAGAAATAGGGAAATTTTATCATACAAAAGGTCAGTTTGAAAATGCCATCAGGTATTATGAAAAAGAATTAAGTTCTAATTCAGAAACTGATCGTGAAACGAATTTACTTTTGCTTGAAGCCTATTTTCAGGCTAAAAAATTTGATCAGATGACCAAAAGGGCGATGAATATGATAGACGTTTATCCGAGTCAGCCTCAATTTTATTATTATGCGGGCTTAGGAAATAATCAGCTGCAACAATTTAAAAATGCAAAAACCGTTTTAGAAATGGGTCTTGATTATGTCGTGGATGATATCAAATTGGAAGCAAATTTTAATATTCAGTTAGGAGAAGCGTATAATGGATTGGGAGATGCCAGAAAAAAAGAGGAACACTTTTTGAAAGCAAATGAATTATTAAAACAAAAAAAGTAAGAGATGAAAAAATATATAGCATTAGTAATAGTATCCATTTTTATTATTTCATGTAAATCCAAGTCAGTTGCCGTACAAAACACTCCAACCGAAGTGGAAGCCAAAAAAGATAATAAGGTTATAGAAAAGTATTACGATAATAAACTAGACTTTAAGACATTATACATAAAAGCAAATGCCAAATACGTTGATGAAAAACAAAGTCAGAATGTTACAGCTGAGATTAAAATCGAAAATGACAAACAAATTTTGGTAAGTGTTAGATTCTTGGGAATTACAATGGCAAAAGCACTGATTACACCAACAACTGTAAGCTATTACGAAAAGATAAACGGAACATACTACGAAGGTGATTTTACCACCCTCAGTAAATGGTTAGGAACAGAATTGGATTACAGTAAAGTTCAGAATCTATTGGTTGGAGAGGCTTTCGATGATTTAAGAAAAAGCAAATATACTCAGACAATTGTAGAAAATCTTCTGCGTCTTGAGGATGAAAAAGAGACGGCTATAAAAAAAGCATTCTTTTTGGAACCCGAAAAATATTTGCTGCAAAAAGAAGAAATCTCTCAAAATCAGGAAAACAGAAAGTTGGAGATATTGTATTCCGGACACAAAACTTTTGATCAGGGAACACTCCCAACAAGTATAGAAATTAATGCCATCCAGCCAAAAGGCAAGACCGATATTAATTTAAATTACAATTCTATTTCATTCAATGAGCAACTTTCTTTTCCATATAGTGTTCCAAGTGGGTATAAAAAAGTTTTAATTAAGTAAATTTGCAAAAATACAATAGACAAATGCCGAAATTTCTACTAAGCCTGATTTTTATATGTGCCACAACTTTTGCGTGGGCACAAGATTCGCAACAAGAAAAACTGGAACAGCGTAAAGCTCAGATTCAGCAGGAAATCAGGGATAACGAAAAGATGCTGCAGTCTGTAAAGAAAAAAGAAAAATCAGCGGTAAATGTCTTTTTGATCCAACAAAACAAAATCAAACTGAAAGAGAAATTGATTAATACGACAGCTAAGCAGGAAAAGCTTTTAAGTAATGACATGTATATTAATCAAATGAAGGTTAATAAATTAAAAAGAGAGCTTAAAGTGCTGAAAGAAGATTATGCTAAAATGATTTTAAAATCATACAAAAGCCGTTCTGAACAAAGCAGAGCGATGTTTATTTTATCTTCAGAAAGTTTTTTGCAAGCTTATAAAAGAGCTCAATATTTAAAACAATATACCAATTTCAGAAAAAATCAAGGAATAGAAATCCAGTCGAAAACAGCGGAACTAGTTAATTACAATGCAAAATTAGATGGACAAAGACAAGTCAAGAAAAAAATAATTGCCGAAAACCAAAAAGAAAAACAGAGTTTGGAAGTAGAAAGAAAAGAACAGCAAAAACTGGTCAATTCTATCAAAAAAGATAAAAATAAAATCATTGCCGATACGAGAAGCAAACAACAGGAAGCTAAAAGAATTGATAAGCAGATTGACCGTTTGATTCGTGAAGCGATTGCTGAAGCAAATAGAAAAGCTGCTGCGGAAAGAGCTAAAGAAAATCCGGGATCAGCTTCTAAAGGACCGGTTTCATCATCAAAAATTTCTTTGACGCCGGAGGGTAAAATACTGGCAGCTGATTTTAAAGCCAATAGAGGTAAACTGCCATGGCCGGTAGAGAAAGGATTTATTTCTCTTGGATATGGAGATCAGCCACATCCGATTTATCCATCATTGACAGTTCATAACTCCGGAGTTGAAATTACAACAGAGTCCGGAGCGACTGCTCGTGCGGTATTTGAAGGAGAAGTTTCGAGTATTATGGTTTTATCTCCAATTAACAGGGCGGTAATGATTCAGCATGGAGATTATTTTACCGTTTATCAAAATCTGAGTCAGGTTTTTGTTAACAAAGGGGATAAGGTAAATATCAAACAAAGTCTTGGAAAAGTAAGGACAAGTGGAGACACAGGAAAAACAATTATTAAGTTTTTGATTCTTCAGAATACATCAAATAATAATCCGGAAGGATGGCTGCAAAACAGGTAAAAAAGAAGGGAGCTAATTTAGCTCCCTTTTTTTGTTTATTGTTGTTGCTGTTGCTGCAATTGATCCATATAATTTAATTGTTCCTGTACTTTCGAAGAAACTTCCTGTAATTTCACATCGTTTATTTCTTCAAATTGTCTTCCGTCTTCATATCCTATGGACACGCAAACAGAAAGTGTCTGTCTGGCCAATCCTTTAAAAGTTCCTTTAATGGGTGTACAATCGCTAAAATTTCTTCCTACAGAAAGACGTACATGATTATCCATGGTCCAGATGTTATTGGTTGGATCTAAACCTAACCAACCTTGATTAGGTGTATAAATTTCAACCCATGCATGTGTCGCACCTTCACCGCGAAGGCCGCTTTCGTTTGGACAAATATAACCGCTTACATAGCGTGACGGAATACCGGCTGTACGTAAAAGATGTAGCAGTACATTTGCAAAATCCTGACAAACCCCTTTTTTGAGCATTAAAATTTCATCAACCGTCGTTTCTATATTTGTAATTCCTTTGGTGTAGGTAAAATGCTCGAAAACGTAGGCGTTGCATTGTTGCGCAATTTCGATTATAGATTTGTTCTCTATATCTATTTCTTTTAAAATGTGTTCAATTTCAGATTGTTTTTCAATTTTATCGATATAACAAAGACGTAATAATAAAATACTTCTTTCTTTTTCAATCTGGATATCTTTCACGGAAGTGGAATCAATTTCAGGAATTTTAAGGGAATGATTTACCCGAACCAACATTCTGGATTCGATGGTCATTTCGGTATGGCTGCTTAAAACATTGAAATTACCAACACGGTTTCCATAGTAATCCTGAGAAATATCAACATTTGGAGCATGTGTTATTAAAAGCTGATACTGCAATACTTCCTGATTTTCAAAATGATGCGGAAATAATCGTATTTCGTTGATGCTTTCTTTTATGGGATAATTGTATTGGTATTTGGTGATGTGAACTATTTTGAAAAGTGCCATATTTTTAAGTGTAAGAAAAGAATAATTTTGAGAAATCTGTCGAAAACTGAATCAGTTGGTTTTTGGTGTTATTCAAAACATCTTCTAATTCCTGATTGCTTAAATGTTGATAATCAGTAAATTCAATATAGCTTTTAAGACGTCCAAATTGGTTCAACAAAGTACGTGCTTCACTCAAATCATTGTCTTTGAACAAACTATCAAGGTACGTATTGATGAAGTCCAGCGTATAAATGACAGAGTGTGCAAAATCCTTATTAAAAAGAACCTGATGCGCTACTTTTCGATTGTGGGAAATATTGCTGTAGCTTTTCATATACAATTCATAACCGGAAAGCGACAGCAGTAATCTTCGCCAGTACATCAAATCCTCTTCGCCTTCAAGATTATAATTAATAGGTGAAAAATAAGCTTGTGTCATCGAAATAGTTTGTAAACACCTTTCGATATGTTTGCCAATACTCGAAAAACACCAGCCCAAACCTCTTGGCATCGTCACCTGAAGGATTCCGTTATAGAGTAACAAATCTTTATTCATTTTCGTAATCACATTAAGTGCATCAGACGTTTCCAGTTTTTTGGGCAAATCTGGTGAATTCACAAAATGATACATGGAGTTGATGTGTTCCCACAGCTCTTTGGTAATCTTATCCTGTGAACCTCTTGCATTTTCGCGTGCCTTCACTATTAAATTTTTAACTGAATTGTCATTTTGATTGTCGCAAATAATATATTTTAAAACATAAGTCGTGTCATATTGTATCGAATGAATTTTTGATTGGGACAAACTTGTATAATATTCTAAAAGCGGTTTGTAACCTTGAGAATCTCCTATTTCTTTATCAAAAGATAAAATATAGGAAGTGTTTAATGTAAGTAACATTCCGTCGGTTCTTTCCATGTATCGGTTGAGCCAAAACATTCCATCTGCAACTCTACTAAGCATATTTACGTTATTTGAATGTTTATAATTTATTTAATAATCCAGGTATCTTTACTGCCCCCGCCCTGAGAAGAATTCACCACCAAAGAGCCTTCGGTTAAGGCTACACGCGTTAAGCCTCCAGGCACGATTTGAATCCCTTTTGGGCCACAAAGAGCATACGGTCTTAAATCGACATGGCGTAATTTAAGCTGACCGTCAATCAGACAGGGAACAGTACTAAGCTGGATAATAGGTTGCGCAATAAAATTTCGGGGCGTTTTAGTGATAGCAATTTTGGCTTCGTCCATTTCTTCCTGAGTTGCCTTGTTGCCCATAATCATCCCGTAGCCGCCACTTTGATTGGTTTCTTTGATTACCATTTTTTCCATATTGGCAAAAACGTATTCCCGCTCATCTAAATTTTCCATGCGATAAGTTGGCACGTTTTTAAGAATCGGTTCTTCGTTCATATAATATTTAATCATTTCAGGAACATAAGCATAAATAGCTTTGTCATCGGCCACTCCATTTCCTACAGCATTTACCAATGCTACATTTCCTTGGCGGTAAGCGCTGATTAAGCCCGGAACACCAAGCGCGCTGTCTGGTTTAAAAACCAGAGGATCTAAATATTCATCATCCAAACGACGGTAGATAACATCAACTTGCTGTAATCCTGATGTCGTTTTCATGTAAACCTTGCTATTGTTTACGACCAGATCACGTCCTTCTACTAAAGGAATTCCCATTTGTCTCGCCAGATACGTATGCTCGTAATAAGCCGAATTATAAACGCCAGGTGTGAGTAAAACGACATTTGGATTGGATACATTTCTTGGAGATAAAGAAACCAGAATGCTATGAAAAATCATAGGATAATTACTGACCATACTCACATGGTTGGACGAAAGCATGTCAGGGAAAATCCTTTTGGTGATTTCGCGGTTTTCCAGCATATAACTTACACCGCTTGGGCATCTTAAATTATCTTCCAAAACATAAAATTCACCTTTTGCACCCCTGATCAGATCAATCCCGGCAATATGCACATGAATATTGTGAGGGACTTTTATACCCTGAACTTCCTGGATATAATGAGGACAGGAAGCGATTAATCCAGCCGGAATGATACCATCTTTTACAATTTTCTGATCATTATAAACATCTTCCAAAAATAAATTCAGTGCTAACAAACGCTGCTTGATTCCGGATTCTACTTCGAGCCAATCTTCTTGCGTTATAATCCTCGGAATAATATCAAAAGGAAATATTCTTTCAATTCCTTTATCGTCATCGCTGTAAACAGTAAAAGTAATTCCCTGATTCATGAATAAATCGGATGCTTGTTTTTGCTTACTGGTCAATGTTTTATGATTCAGACCTTGCAAAGTTTGAAAAACCTGACGATACGAATCACGAACACCTTTATTAGAAAACATTTCATCCCACCCGGTATGATTTAAACTTGGTGCTAATTTCGCCATACTTGAATTATTAAATAAATACCATTTTAAGTATTTTAATGAAATTATTTACTTTTTTAATCCAAAATACAATTTAAAAAGATGTTTTGTTTTATTTAAGATGTGAAATTTGTAATTTATATAAAATTCGTTTTTTGACGTTTTAATTTTGAAAATATTCTTTTTTAAGACTGTCTTTTTTTGAGATTTGACATTCTGAAAAATGTATTTAGATTGATTTATTTTTTGAAAGAAAGATTTTGAAAGGCTGAACTGAATAATAAGAGTGAGAGAAATTAGTATTTAATGGTGTAAAAATCATTGGATTGTTGATTACGAAATTGCAATGATTGAATTTAAAAATAGTATTTTTGCACTATGGAAACAAATAGACAGAAAAAAATAGGCGGTGTCATCCAAAAAGATCTGGTTGATATTTTGCAAGGAGAAGTGAGAAAAAACGGAATTAATAATTTGGTAATTTCGGTATCCAAAGTAAGTGTTACTTCAGATTTATCTGTGGCGACAGTATATTTAAGCATTTTTCCACAAGAGAAAGCAAAAGAAACTTTAGAAGGAATAAAATCGAATACGACTTTAATTAAACACGATTTGTCGCAGCGTGTACGTTTGCAGTTGCGCCGTGTGCCGAATTTGGTCTTTTTTATCGACGACTCTTTAGATTATATCGAAAAAATTGACAACGCTTTGTCAAACAGAGAAAACCCAATTGAAAACCGTGATCTTTTAGAAAAAAGAAGAAAATCATAAATTGAATTTCCCACTTTACATAGCCAAACGTTATATTTTTAGCAGAAGTAAAAACAATGCTATCAATGTTATCAATTATATAGCCAGCATGGGAATCATTGTTGGCACAATGGCTTTGTTTGTGGTACTTTCTGTTTTTAGCGGCCTGAAAGTTTTCAGTCTTTCTTTTACGAATGAAATCGACCCTGATTTGAAAATGACAAGTACTTTAGGAAAATCATTTTTTATATCTCCAGATCAGGAAAAGGAAATTAAAAATATACAGGGAGTTGCTTCCTATACCAAAATTATCGAAGAAAGAGTTTTGTTTTTATTTAAAGACAAACAACAGGTAACGTATTTAAAAGGAGTGGATAGTGTTTACCCAGTAGTAAACGATATCAAAAAAAAGCTTTTCAACGGACAATGGCTCAAACGGGACACGTATCAGGTAGTTATTGGCTACGGAATTGCACAGGATTTTTCGATGGGAATAATGGACTTCGAAAACCCATTACAAATATTTGCACCAAAACCCGGAAAAGGAGCTATTGATAATCCCGAAGAAGCTTTTAATAAAACCGATGTTCTGCCGGTAGGAATATATTCTGTCAGCGAGGAATTAGATTCTAAATATGTATTTGCTGATTTGGGTTTAGTGCAGGAATTGCTGATGTACAAGCCAAATCAAATTTCCGGAATTGAATTGAATCTGAAAGAAAACGCAGATGAAAATGCTGTCAAAGGAAAACTCCAAACAATTTTCAAAAATAAAATTACTTTAAAAAATAGGGCGCAGCTTAATGAGTCTTTATATAAAATGCTCAATACTGAAAATATTGCCGTTTATCTGATTTTTACATTGGTGATAATTGTAGCACTTTTTAATTTGATTGGTGCTTTGATCATGATGATTCTGGATAAAAAAGGAAACCTGAAAACATTATTTAACCTTGGAACCCCAATTCATCATTTGAGAAAGATATTCCTGCTTCAGGGAACTTTACTAAGTGTTTTTGGCGGTGTAATTGGACTTGTTTTGGGTATTATTTTAGTAGTGCTGCAACAGCAATATGAAATGATTATGATAACGCCAACTTTGGCATATCCTGTGGTTTTTACACTTGAGAATGTTCTCATCGTTATGGGAACTATTGTTTCTCTTGGGTTTGTAGCTTCCTTAATTGCCAGTAGCCGTGTGAGTAAAAAACTATTGGATTAGTATTTCTTCATAAAAAATATTACTTATATTTACCGCCTTAAATTTACAAGCATATGATTGTTTCTGCATAATCCTATTTTATTTTTCAAATAATTAGGATACTTACGTTTTTTTCTAAAGTTCAAATTATCAAATCTGAGCTTATTTTTATCATTTATCCTAAACATCATGACAGAAACTACTATACAGAAAAATCTATTTTCTAAAATTTTCACCACTTTAAAACAAGCGATCAAAGGAGATGAATCTTTTGATTATACTTCCGGAAGCATCAAAAAAGCCGTTATTTTATTAGCCATTCCGATGGTTTTGGAAATGATGATGGAATCGGTTTTTGCTTTGGTCGATTTATATTTTGTAGGACATTTAGAACACAGCAGTTTTGCCATTCAAACGGTTGGTTTAACCGAATCTGTGCTCACCATTATATATTCAATAGCTATCGGAATGAGTATGGCGGCAACGGCAGTTGTTGCAAGGCGAATTGGAGAAAAAGATCCAGTTGCTGCTGCAAAAGCAGGAATGCAGGCCATTATTATTGCATTTGTGGTTAACAGTATAATGAGTGTTTTGGGTGTAATTTATGCCAAAGATATTTTACTGCTCATGGGAGCATCACCTGATGCTGTCGAACACGGTTACCGATTTACACAAATAATGATTGGTTCGAGTTTATGTATCATGCTTTTATTTTTGATTAACGGAATATTTCGTGGAGCCGGAAATGCTGCCATTGCCATGAAAAGTTTGTGGCTGGCTAATATTTGTAACATCATTTTATGCCCGATATTAATTAATGGATTAGGCCCAATTCCGGCTTTAGGATTAATCGGTGCAGCAATTGCAACAACCCTGGGAAGAACCATTGGCGTATTGTATCAAGTGTATCATTTGTTTTTTGGAAAAGGTGCTTTGAAAATTTACATATCTTATTTTATTCCTGATTTTAAACAGATAAAAGCTTTAGTAAAAATTGCAGCTCCCGGAATTTTACAATTTGTAATCGCTTCCTGCAGTTGGATATTTTTGGCACAATTGGTAGCGACAACCGGCGGGGATCACGGTTCTGCAGGCTATCAGACAGCACTTCGAATTATGATTTTTTTCATACTTCCGGCTTGGGGATTAAGCAACGCTGCCGCTACTTTGGTGGGACAGAATTTAGGTGCCAAACAAATTGAACGTGCTGAAAAATCGGTTTTTACAACAGCGAGATACAATGTGATTTTTATGGCTACCATTACGGTTATTACATTATGTTTTGGTAAATACATCGTTTCGTTTTTCACAAACGACGAAATAGTCAGAACAGTCGCTGCCGAAGCGTTGCAGATTATGAGTATCGGATTTGTTTTCTACGGAATCGGAATGGTTTTGATCAATACATTCAACGGAGCAGGAGATACCTGGACACCGACCGGAATTAATTTCTTCGGATTTTGGTTATTCCAGATTCCATTGGCTTATGTATTGGCAAAACATTTTAATATGGGACCAACAGGCGTTTTTATTGCAATTCCGGTTGCAGAAACGGCAATAACATTAGCGGGGATTGTACTTTACAAACGAGGGAGATGGAAACGTATTCAGGTATAAATTTTTATTTGTACAATATTTCTTAAATATTCTCGTTGGTTATAAATAACCAAAAAATAAATTCACATGAAAATTAAAATTTTAGTAGTTCTAAGTATTGCATTACTTGGACTATTTGCTTTTAAGTCAATTGAATCTAAAAAAATAATTGTTATTGATGCAGGACATGGAGGACATGATTTTGGAGCAAAAATATATGATTTTAAAGAAAAGACAATCGTAGAAGCAATTAGCAAGAAAGTTAAAGAGTTAAATAAAGACAAGAATGTAGATATTGTCCTGCTTAGAGAAGGTGATCATTTTATGGAATTGAGCGAAAGAGTTTCTATCATCAATAATATAAAACCAGATTTAGTTGTTTCTTTGCATGTTAGTTCTGTTTTAAGTGATTGGCAAAAAGATCAGGTGGATGCTTATGTTTCAAGTAAAAATGAAAAATTCAAGCAAGAATCAATAGATTCAGCGGAAAAATTACTAAGCAATGTTTCAAATGAAAGTTTGAAAAAAGGAAAAGTAAAAGAAGCTCCTTTTTACATTATGAAGAACTCAGATTGTCCATCAGTACTATTAGAGTTAGGATATTTAACAAATGAAAAAAACAGGGATTATATCACGAGTGAAAATGGACAAAATGAAATTGCTGGCAAAATTCTGGAATCTGTAAAATAAAAAAATGTTAAAAGCATAAAAAGACCTTCGATTGAAGGTCTTTTTATGCTTTTAAACAAATTCATATCCTGCATAAACCTGTTCGATTTCTTTCATAACCGCGAATAAATCTTCAGGTGCATCAGTAGTAACCAGTTTTTGTTTGTATTCTTTAAAAGAATGGATTCCTTTGAAATAATTGGTATAATGACGACGCATTTCTACAATTCCCAAACGTTCACCTTTCCAATCCATTGACCATTGTAAATGATTTCTGGCGGCTTCAACACGATCAGCAACTGTAGGTGCAGGCAAATGTTCTCCTGTTTTAAAGAAATGTTTAATTTCATTAAAAATCCACGGATAACCAATCGCGGCACGACCAATCATGATTCCGTCAATTCCATATTCATTTTTATATTTTAATGCTTTTTCAGGACTGTCGATATCTCCGTTTCCAAAAATTGGCATTGTTATTCTCGGGTTGTTTTTTACACGGGCAATATGCGACCAGTCTGCGTGGCCTTTGTACATCTGTGCACGGGTTCTGGCGTGAATTGTCAAGGCCTGAACACCAATATCCTGAAGTCTTTCAGCAACTTCATCAATATTTATGGAGTTGTCATCCCAGCCCAGACGTGTTTTTACGGTTACAGGCAAATCAGTACTTCTGATAACGGCTTTTGTCAAACGAACCATCAAATCGACATCTTTCAAAACTCCGGCTCCTGCACCTTTACAAACTACCTTTTTAACCGGACAGCCAAAATTAATATCAACCAAATCAGGTTTTACAGTAGAGACAATTTTAGACGAAAGTGCCATTGCTTCTTCATCTCCACCAAAAATCTGAATTCCAACCGGACGTTCGTAATCAAAAATATCCAGCTTCATTCGGCTTTTGATCGCATCACGAATCAACCCTTCCGAAGAAATAAATTCAGAATACATCATGTCAGCACCGTGCGTTTTGCATAATCTGCGAAACGGCGGATCGCTTACATCTTCCATCGGAGCAAGTAATAAAGGAAATTCGGGTAATTCTATGTTGCCAATCTTGACCATCTTCACTATTTTTTGCAAAATTACAACTTTTTAGTTGAATCCACGCAAAACATTAATATTGAGATTCAAATCGCTGAATTTAAACCATATAACTTACATAGTGAAAAAAGTTTCTATAAGTTATTTCGGAAATCAAAAAAGCGAATTGGTTTTCTGCTCATCGGATTAAAAACCAAGGGATTTAAGATTTCTTTTGAAGTAAATTCTATCTTGGGAGTTACTCGTAATTTGGCTCTGAAATGATCTTTTATTTCCTGTAAAAATTCAGGCGTTTGATTTTTTACGGCAATTTTTATCAGAATTTCATCAGTACCTAAATCATTGGTAGAAATTTCAATAATATGATTTTCGATATTGTCAAAATCGCTCAAAACATCATTCATCGCAGGTGGATAAAGCGTCGTTCCTTTGTACTTGATCATTTGTTTTTTACGACCTACAACCGGGCCAACGCGTACTGTGTTTCTTCCGCAGGCACAAGGTTCATTATGCAATTGCACAATATCACCTGTTTTAAAACGCAATAATGGCATCGCTTCAATACCCAGAGTTGTAAAAGTCAATTCGCCGATTTCGCCATTTTTTACCGGATTATTTTCTTCATCCAAAACTTCAACAATAATTAATTCCGGGTGATGATGACCGCCAAGTCCGTGTTCACATTCGGTGAAAGCAGTACTCATCTCAGTAGAAGCATAAGTTGAAAACAACTTAATGTTCCATTTTTCTGTTATTTTTTTGGACAAAGTATTCATCGAAAAATCCTGATTTCTCAACGATTCCCCAATGCAGATCGCGCCTTTTATACTTGAATTATTATAATCTATTCCATGAATTTCTGCATATTCTATTAACTTCAACAGAAAAGAAGGAACAGTAATAACATACGAAGGTTTGTATTTTAAAATAGAATCCCACTGCAATTCCGGGATTCCGGCACCAACTCGGATAACGCCGACTTGTAGTTTTCTCAAACCTAAAAAGTAGGCCAGACCCGCCATAAATTTTCTGTCGATTGTCGTCATCAATTGTACCACATCGCCTTCTGCAATTCCGGCGCAGGCGAAAGAAATTGCTTCATTATACGCCAGTCGGTCCAAATCAGAATCGGTTAAACCAAAAGTAACCGGATCGCCCAAAGTGCCTGAAGTCGAAGCATAATCAATGATTTTATGCTGTGGAACGCATAAAAAATTATCATTAAATTGCTGTAAATCTTCTTTATTGGTTACAGGTAAAAACTGTAAATCTTCCAGTGTTTTGACTTTTGAAATATCAATATTTTGTCCGGCAAAAAGTCTCTTATAAAAAGGTGAATTTTTACTTATATATTCTAAAAATTCGGGTAATTTTTGTTCCTGAAAAATTTTAATCGCTTCTAAAGAATCTTTTTCTATTGCTGGAATAATGGTCATTTTCTTTTGATTTTTTTTAAATATTTTTCAATTTTCGCTTTTTCAGGAGCAGTTGTAATTTCTTTTGTCAGGGCTTTTTCAAAATTATTCTGAGCCAGCTGAAACTGTTTTGTTTGATAAAAATACAATCCGGCTTTGTAATACACAACCCAATAATTTGGATTTAAAGATTGATAGTTGGCAATAAAATCAGATGTAATTTCCGTTTTGTTTTTCAAAAATACATCTATTTTATCATCTTCGATTCTAAATTTCTGATAGTTTTGAAATGCTGCAGTTTCTAAAAAAGGATCTTTAGGAATATTCCGTTTTTCTTCTTCCAGTGAAATTACAAAATCAGTTTTTCGCTCTTTAAAAATGGAATCTAAATTGTAGCACACAAACTCGCCCAATTGATAGGGATTTGCCGAAACCCAAACCAGTTTCTCTTTTGGTTTAAAAATAATCCCGTGATGAGCCATCAACTGATTCAATGCTTTTTCGTTGCCATAACCCAATGCGATATTTTGCAAACCCTCTTTGTTTCGGAGAATTTCAGAAGCAATTTTTGGATTGATTTTTTTGTTTTCATAGAGAAGTTCTTCCATTCTTTCAAATCGATATTCAGAATGACTGTTTATGATCTGTAATTGATTTCGTTTGTCATTTTTTAGATTTTCACTTTGAAAATGATTCGAACAAATCAATTGATTGCTGTTGGGAACATCATAAACATCCATTTCCCTTGGCGAAACTTCAATCAAAACGGCTTTGTTGTCTTGCGCACTTCCTACCATAATAGATTCAGAAACAAAAACTTTTCTTTTTTTCGCAATTGCGATGGCTTCCTCAATGTTTTTCGCATGTTGTAAAATCTCGCGGGTCAAAATCGAAATAGGAGTTTTAGCACTTAACGGAATTTTAGATTTAGATGCATTTATGGTTACCGTCAAACCTTCCTTATTCATTCCCGAAACGGCGCCGATCATTCCGGGCCAGGTCACCATCATAAACGGATGACCTTGTTTTGGATTTATAAAAGCGACAATTTTATTTTCGGCGAAAGCATCATTTACATAAAAATCAAAATTCCGACCGAGAATCAAATTTCCGTCTTCGGATTTTTCTCCCCAGGCAGCAAAAGAAGAACAGCCAACCAAAGCCAAATCCTGCAGGGCATGACCAATATCATGTGCGCCATGCAAGTACAAACTGCGCTGGTATTGAGGTGCGATGTCGTTAAAATTTTGGGAAGTATATTGCGAAACGCCATAAATCTCCACCTGATATTCTTCAGGTACGTTTTTATATAATTTCCGATTGTACCATTTGAGGAAATTTCGAAGCAGATTTTGCTGTAGTTTGGAAGGAACGATATCTTCAATTCTGGAGAAAAATATTTTTTCCTGCTGTTCTAAAAGAGAATCGGATAAGGCTCCTGTAGTAAGGCCAATTTCAAACGGATCTCCCTCAACATACAATTCCCAAAGGCCTTGTTTGTTTTTTAAAAACGAATTTTTTCCGGAAGTGAAAACCGTATCGGAGTGTTTGGTTATAACTGGTTTTGAAATATTGTAATTCGAAACATCCGGCAAATGGCGTTTTGATTTTGAGGTACCGCAGGAAGCGAAAACCAGCCAAAATCCAATAAAGAAAAGTGTTATAATTCGATTCTTCATACCCACGTTTTATTCAGATGCTTGATTGATTTTAGTTACTAAATATTCTTTTCCCACAATTTCAGAACAGGTGACCACTGCTCCAATTGTAACGCCCAAAACGCCGTGCATATTGATGCTTTGCCCGGTTAGATATAAATTATCCAGTTTGGTTTTTGATGCAATAAGCGTTTTCATCGGATTGTTGGAATCTTTTACATAACCGTACATATTGCCTTTGTCACCACCAATATAATCGCGATAAGAAAGCGGCGTTGAGGTATGAACAGAACGAATACAATCCTTGATTCCGGGGAATTTCAATTCAATTTCCTTTAAAAATTTCGCGGTTTTTCTGGATTTAAATTCTTCATAACTTTCTCCGCGGTCATTTTCTTCTGCGGTTGTATTAAAAGTATCCATCCAGGGTGCGACATCGTCATATTTCATGTAGGTGATACACGTCATTCCTTCTGCCCATTCTTCCTGTTTTTTTGACGCATTCATCGAAGCCATAAAAGCTTTTGGCCATGACTCTTCATCATATTCATGAGCCGTCCAGACTTCGGTACTTTTTTTAAAATGATAATGATTATGGTTGATGTATTTGAAAGTCTCAGGTTTAAAAACGATATAGAGACTAAAAGCAGAAATCACGCCTTCCAGACTCTGAATCCGACTGTAAAATGACTTTCTGAAATTCTCTTCACCGGCAAGTTTCAGGGTGGTTTTTGGTTCTATATTCGAGATGAAATAAGAGCCTGAAAGTTGGGTTCTATCTTTCATTTCAACCGAAGTCACTTTGTTGTTTTCGACATTAAAACGCGTTACTTCTTTGTATTTATAAAACTCTCCACCGTACTTTTTTAGTTGTTTTAGCAATTGTTTTGTAATCTGACTTCCGCCATTAATACAACGCCAAGAACTCTGGATATAAGAGTTAACCGAAAGGGCATGCACATAAAAAGGAGATTTATCAGCGATTCCGGCGTACAAAAAATTAGAACCGCCTAAAACAGCTCTTAGTTTTTCATTTTTTGTGCATTCGTCAATCGTAGTTTTGGCATTTAATTCTAAAATGGCATTATCATATTTTCCCTCCGATTCTAAATTATAAAGCGGGAAAGAATTACAAATTGCCCTTATTTTTTCACAGTATTCCTGAATATTTTCTTTTTCTTGGGGAAAATAATGCTCTAACTGTTTAACAAAATTATCGTAACCCTGGGCGTGCGGATATTCGTTTTGATCATCTTCAAAAGAAATAATATCAAAACCATTTTCGTCCAGTTTTTTTAAATTCAACTGGTCAATAATGCCCAGATATTTAAAATATTTATACAGATTTTGACCTTCACTTAAACCACCTATGTAATGAATTCCGGTATCAAAAATGGTTTTATCCCGAACAAAAGTCTGTAAATTTCCCCCATATTGATTGTTTTTTTCCAGCACACAAACGCTGTATCCTTCTTTCGCCAGAATAATAGACGAAACCAAACCGCCTAAACCGCTGCCCACAATCACTACATCATAATGCTCTTTCATTACTGGTTTTTCTTTAATATGATTATGGAATTTTCTTCCAAAACAGAATCAAAGCCAAAGCTAATCAAAGTATCTTTTAAAGCTGAAGTATCAATTAAAATAATACAGGAAGTTGTATCAATAATTTTCTCCAAGTCGGTTTTGTATTTTTCATCAGCAATTAAAACGGCATCGTATTGATTTTCCAAAGCCATTTCGATGTTTTCCAGATAAGTGATTTTTCTTTTTCTTACAACATAATTGGTTTTGGCCACATCTTGTTTTTCTTCTTCAGAATTATAAGAAAATATTTTTCGTTGCGATTCCTGTAAGGCAAGCAAAACATCCAATTGTCCGTAATCGTTTGATAAATGCAATAGTTTGGCTTTCGCCGAAAGATGCCTGTTTAAATGATAGTATATTTCTAAATGCGTTTTCAGATTGCTTTTGACACTATTGATAACTTCAATTTCCTTGTAATCGTAACTGTTGATCAGCATTTTTTTGAAATAGTCGGGACCTTCCAATTCCTGGCGAATTTTACTGAATTCGGTTTTAAAATACGAACTTAATTGTTTGGTTCTCTCAGCGTAATTTTTTCCAAAAGAATGATTGTCTGGTTTGATTCTTTCTAAAATAGAAACCGTTAAAGTGCTGTCATGAATTACAAAATCCCCTTTCGGAATCCCTTCAGATGCTCCATGAATCAAAACGGGAAGAATATCCAGATTGAATTGCTCGGCCAGATAAAAAGCACCTTTGTGAAAACGATTGACCTGATTACTTTCTGAACGGGTTCCTTCCGGAAAAATCATCAGCGAATAGCCTTCGTTTACTTTTTGGCGTAAATGGTCAACACCACCTTCAAGTCCTTCCGATACGGGATAAAAACCTGCTTTTCTAACCGTTCCGCCAAAAATAGGAGAGTTGTAGACCCAGTCATTTACCAGAAAAATAATTTTCGGACTCAACATTCCCATTGCCAGAATGTCGAGAAATGAAGAATGATTGGCAATTATAATGGCTGGTTTTTCGAAATTTTCATTGTATTTATTAATGATTTTTTTATGGAGAAAAGGACTAGAATACAACACCGATTTCATGAATTTAGAAATCACATATCGGAAACCTTTCATTTTTGTTTTTTCATTTATGGGAAGAATCGGCATAATGATTAAACTGAAAAGAGACATTAAAATACCGCCCATTCCGTAATAGAAAAAAGAGACGACTCCATGAAAAAACGTTCTTAATTGAAAAGCAGCATTCCCTTTTTTCGAACGATTGGATATGAATAATTTGAATAAAATCGGATAGAAAATAAACGTAATAATCAATGCGGCAAAAACCCCAATCAACGAAACAGATGAAATAGATCTCAATGCCGGATGCTGTGCAAAAATCATGGCACCAATTCCTAAAATTGTTGTAATTACTGCCAGAATTATGGAAGTTCTGTAAATCGCAATTTCGTTTTTTCCGGTGGTATATTCTTTTTGAAGCGCACTTGTCATAAAAATGCTAAAATCAACACCATGACCAAAAATCAACGTACAGACAATCATACTGAAAATGTTCATCTGGATGCCAAAAATTCCCATAATTCCGGCAGTTACAATTCCCGTTAAGGCAATCGGAATACAGCTGACAATGACCAGTTCAATTCTTCGGAAGAAGAAAAACAAAATTAAAATTACCGCTACAAAGGAATAATTGACAAGCGAATTAAAGTCGGTTTTCAAAGTGCTGAAAAACGTTTCGTTCATTTGCTGGCGATCGATAGCAATCAGATTATTTTTGGCCGCAGCCGATTTTACAAAAACATCACGTTGCTGTGGTGAAACTTTCACCAATGTCGAAATTGTGAAAAAACCTTCTTTTTGAGTGACAAATTCATGCAGTTGCAAAGTCTGGATTTTTAAATAATCTTCGGCTGAAATGGGTTTGAAATTAAAATTCAAATGATCAAAAAAGGCATTGTAGGTTGTGGGTTTGAATCCAAATTTTGAACCTTCAGTAATCAATTCAGATTGTAGAAGCTGTTTTTTGTTGGCATCCCAAAACGAATTCCATTTTGCAATTTTTTGCAATTGTTCTTTTTGTGAAAGCATTATTCCGCCAACGGAACTAAAATTTAATATTTTATTTTGTTGTTTTTCTTTGGATAAATCCTGAAAAAGCTGACTGTTGTTTTGCAGAACTTCCTCCATACTTTTTCCGTACGAAGCCACGTAAATTGTTTTGGATGTTAAACTGGTACTTTCTTCCAAATCTTTTTCTGCAGCTTTTATTTCTTTCGGAACAAAATTCAGCTGTGACAAATCATTATTGAAACCAACATTATTATAAGTGAAAAAGCAAACTATCGTGATTAGAACGCAAAAGCCAATCAGAAATTTATTGTTGTGAAAAGAAAAATGAGCCAATTTATCGATGGCATTTTTCTTGTGTTCCAAATTATTTTCTTTCGGTTTGTATAAATGAGGAATGATCAAAAGAGAGAAAAAAGCCGAAGCCATTACAATAACGGCTGCGAAAATTCCAAGATCATTCAGTGCATCCGATTTTACAAAAAGCAGGCATAAAAAAGCAACAGCCGTAGTTGAACTGCTCATTATAACCGGCATCGTAATATCTTTGTACAATGTTTTTACATCGCTGTTGTGCTTGTAATGCGTGAGAATGTGTAAGGAATAATCAATGGTAATTCCCAATAAAATAGAACCAATTCCGAGCGAAATGGCAGAGATTTGTTCTTTTACAAAATATAAAAACGCAACGGCAAACAAACCTCCAAAAATCGTTGGGATGAAAATGATAATTGGAATTAATATTTTTCGGTAGAATAAAATTAAAATCAGCATCAGCGTAATCATCGCAATTGTTGTGGTCAGAATGATATCACTTTTGATTTGATTGGCGTTGGCAACCGCGATGAGGGCAGAACCAAAATAACTTACGTTAGCTTTGGATTTAAACTTCTGATTGAGGTTATCCTGAATCGATTTGAGTTTTTCGGCAAAAATGGTGTTTTTCTCCGTTTCGCTCGACGGAAGATTGGAGGTAATAAAAAGCAGTAATTTCTTTTTATCTTTTGTCATTACAAAACCGTTGTCCAGGATAAAATCATCTCCAACATTTAATTGCTGTAATTTTTTTAAGGCAATAAATGAAATTCCAAGAGGATCCTGCAGAATAAAATCCTTGGTTACAAATCCGGATGGCGAAACAATTGATTTGTAATTTCCCTGAACCGTTGCTGCAATACTGTCTTTTTGCAGCTTCTCTTGAATGGTGTTGTAATCTTTATCTTCAAGAAAAAGCGGGAGATTCTGGTAGACAAAGTCAATGGTTTCCTGAATGTTTTCTTCATCAATTTTTCCCTGAATTCCGGTAACATATGGTTTGCAGGATTGAGCAACGCTATCCGAAAAAGCGGCTGCCATTTCTTTTAAATCCTCGTCTGTTCCGTTTTTTCCAACTTTGAAAATGACGGTAATTTTATCAGCAAAGTTGAGTTGCTTCAGCACTTTTGCCGTCACATCTGCTTTGTCGTTGGTTGGAATCAATTTGGTAATGTCTTCTTCAAATTTGATTTGGGAAGCAAAAAATCCAAATATAAAAAGCAAAAAAATAGCCAATACAACCGATAAAGATTTTTGTCGGTTTACAAATTGATGTATGGCGTAGAAATACTGATGCATTTTTAAAATTTTAGATTTTCAGGTAGGATTTTTTTCCAAAGTTATTCAATATGTTTTTTACTAAAAAAAGTTAAAAGTAAATAACTTAACAGACCAAAAGTCAGCGCCGAAACGGATGCTAAAGTAAGACTTCCGACGATATATTGCGTTGCATTTTTCTGAATATCATCAAGTGTAACAGAACTGTCTAAAAGTAAGGGTACATCGGTTGTCACAAAATAGCTTCCCATTTTTAAGGAACCATAAATAACAAAAGGAATGAAAGGAGGAAAACTCACATTGGAGGCAAGATATGCAATGACTTTGTTGAGCCTGAATAGAGCTGCGAAAGTAAAAAGCAGTACGGTTTGAAATCCCCAAAAAGGAGAAATTCCGATAAAAACGCCTAAAGCAATGGCCGCTGATTTCTTGAAATTAGAATCTTTGCTTTCTAAAATATCTTCAAGAAAGAATTTCTTAAAACCTTTTTTTTTTGCTCTTCTAAAAAAGTCCCTTGGTTTGATGTATAAAATCGCATTCAAAACCAAAACCGTATTTAAAATGCTGATTCGGGTAAAATCCCTGAACGGACGAAAATGCGAAACCCGCTCTGCCGGATCATATAAAATCCTGATCGGAATATTTTTTACAATAATTCCTTTCCAGGCCGAACGGACAATGACTTCAATTTCAAACTCAAATTTATTGGTAAAAAATTGTTTCGGAATCAATTGCAAAGGATATAATCTAAAACCGGACTGCGTATCTTCGAGAACAATTCCGGTTTCGAATTTGAACCAGAAATTCGAAAATTTATTTCCGAAACTGCTTTTCTTTGGCACATTTTCCTGTGTCATGTTTCGGCTTCCAATCAATAAGGAATTTGGCTGTTTTTGAATCTCGGCAATAAAATTCGGAATATCAGAAGCAAAATGCTGACCGTCTGAATCGATAGTAATCGCATATTCGAAATTCATTTCGATTGCTTTCCGAAATCCGTTTCTTAATGCTCTTCCTTTTCCTAAATTTTCAGGATGATGAATTTGCGTAAGTCCTGAATAGGATTTTAGAATTTCGATAGTTTCATCAGTAGAACCATCATTAACAATAATGATATCTGAAGTGAAATCTAAAACAGAATCCAGCACTCTTTTTAATGTTTTGTGATTATTGTACGTTGGAACAATAACACAAAAAGAAGTAGAATCAATTAGTTCCTGCTGGGATAAAATTGGTTTCATTTAGATTTTATGTAGGCTTACTTTACAAACTGTCTCTCTTTTTCAGAGAAACTTTTAGATTGCAAAACAAATGCTTTGAGATATTCTTTTAATCCGCCACTTTGTTCTGCATAATGTGCTGTAATGAATTTTTTATCTTCCTTAATATTTTTTTTGTAGCCTGTAATACCGGGAACATCTTCCTGAATACTCAACCGGATCATTCTCATTTCTATATTATTGGGATCGCTTTTTATCGTCGCTTCCAGCAATTTTGCACCTTCCTTAAAACGACTGATTTTTTCACCTAATTTTTTTTCAAATTTTGAATCCAATAAAATGGAAGCCGCTTTGTAGGCTACAAGAATTTTATCGTCGTTGTTTGAAACTGAAGAAAGTTTTTCTGTAAATTCTTTAGCATTCGTTTCTGATTTTGCAACATCAGCATACATTTTTCGAATAGAAGCCAAATCCGGATTTCCGGCAAAATTTATCCATAACAGTAATGATATCAGTAATTTCATAATTATAATTTTTTATACACATTGCTCAGTTTCAGCGCAACGGTGTCGTTAAAATAGGTCGTGTTTTTTACCTTTACCAAATCATCATCTGTGGTTGTTATGTCAAGTTCCAAACGCAATTCCGGATTAGTTTCCGGATTGATTAATGCCATGAATTTTACATTTGTCAGTGTCTGGATCATCAATGAATTTTTTGTTACAGATTCTGTAAGTTCCTTGATAATCTGAATCATGCATACTCCCGGCATAATTGGATTTCCCGGAAAATGACCTTTAAAAACCTCGTGATCGGCATTAACTAATATACGAAAATTATATTTAGCGTCTCCAGTTTTTTCTTCTGAAAGTACTTTATAAAAGTCTTTTAAAACCATAATTGTATTATTTTATTTCGCATCAAAAGAATAAGAAACACCAATTTGAAAATTGACATTCGTATTATAGTTACCAAAAAGGTAATGATCGTTAGAATTATTGCTGTAGTAATCGCTTTCCAAAACATCTAAAAATCCTTTTTTCAGTCTAAATTCAAATGCAAGGCCAGATGGCATTCGATAGCCAAGACCGGCAACAAAAGAAAAGTCACGGCTGGTTTTTCTGAAAGCTAAATTGTCATTTACAAGAAAATCCAGCGCAGGACCAAATTGTATTTGAAAGCCCTGTCCAAAAGTGAATTTATTAATAAGGGAAAGCGATACATAATTGAGTCGCAAATCTTCATACTCCATTCTTTCTAATTGTGTATCCGGATCAATAAAATTCCGAGCCACATTATTAGAACCTTGTCGGGTATAATTTATCTCAGGCTGCAATGCGTAGCGTTTCGTTAGATTAAGTTCTCCAAAACCACCAAGATAAAAATCCGGTCTGTAATCAGCATGCATTTCTGAAATTGTCGAAAGACTCAAACCCGCTCTTAAACCCGGTTTAAAATTTACCTGGGCTTGTGTCCCTGCGATTGCAAAGAAACTAATCAGTACAAGCGCTAATTTATTTTTATACATTATCTTACATTAAAAGTGTAACTGATACCAATCTGGAACACCTGATTTAAAATAACATCGTCATAATAATAATCGCCGTCATAAATTCCGTCATATCCATAAATATCCATTAATCCCTGTTTGATTCTGGCTTCAAAAGTTAATCCGTTTGGCAGCGTGTAACCAACGCCTCCGACAATTGCAAGATCAAAATTTTCAGGATTGGTGTTGATGTAATTATCCCCAATTTTAAAATCTAAAGAAGGGCCGCCTAAAATGTGAAAACCTTTACCGCCAAAGTTGAATTTTGCAACCGCACCAAGTGTTAAGTAATTCAGTTCATATTTTTCAGAATAAGAACGACCGTCTTCAAAGTATCTTCCTTCATCACCTTGTCTTGAATACGTTATTTCAGGCTGCAATGAAAAATATTTATTGAATTTAATATTTACCAATCCACCAAGATAAAAATCTGTTTTAGAACTATTGTCTTCAACATTAGTCAAAGTTGAAAAGTTCAAACCGCCTCTAATCCCTGGGTTGACTCTTACTTGTGCGTTAGAAGTTATTAGACCTATAAATAGAACGAATGCAATTAAAGTTACTTTTTTCATTGTGTATTTGGTTTTAGATTAATTAATTTTTATTCTGATTTAAAATAATTAAGCTCAATTTTCAGTTTGATATTTTGATGAATAATCTGAATTTTATCGGCAAAAATATTGTTTTCCGAGTTGAAAAACAGCGTAAATTTTTCTTTTGTTTTGGATGAGTGAACAATCTTTTCCAATTTTTTATCTTTTTTTGATAAGAATATATAATTATCCCGTTTTCCATCTTCTGATTTATAGATGTTATGGGATTCATTTTCAAATTGTTCCTTAATCAGGTATTGCTTTTTCAACAACAGCCTAAAATCCTCTTTTAAAGTATTGATTAGAATTTTCCGGTCTAATTCTGATACAATCGAGTTGACTTTGAAATCCGTTTCTGAAATTTCAAAATCCATTAATTTGTTGCCGAATTCCGTTGTAAAAACAATCCGGTGTGTCGTTTCGTTTATCTTTTTGGCAATGAAAATTCCGGACAATTCATTTCCATATACAGTGATGTTTGTCTTGTAAACATAATCGGTCTTTGAGTCTGAAAAATACGGCACCTCATAAGACGTTTTGTCTAATTTTTTAGGCGTGTAATTTTTTGTGACTGAGCCACAGGAAACCAGTAAAATTGCTAAAAAGCAATTAATTAGTAAAAATGGAGTCGTCGATTTTTGCATTGATCACTTTGTTTTTAAGTACAATTCGGGTATAATCTTCAGATGATTCCAACAACTTGACCTGAACAACCGTAGCTTCTTCTTTATCAAAAGTCAGTTCAATTTGTTTGATGTATTTTTTCAGCGCCGCATC